>Ga0255782_10000382_pt1 | contig 39789 bp, 35 predicted proteins | sample 101ome_26_FD_179980 | JGI IMG/M metagenome (GOLD analysis project Ga0255782, IMG submission 179980) | Coastal salt marsh microbial communities from the Groves Creek Marsh, Skidaway Island, Georgia - 101408AT metaG (version 2) | ecosystem: Environmental > Aquatic > Marine > Intertidal zone >...
ACCGCCACCGGCAATTCGCATCCGAATATTTCGCCCTATGATAAATATGCCACCGCGACAAATGACATTTTCATCGGCATTGGTAATAACCGCGCATTTCGGCGGTTCTGTGATGCGCTTGGCGAAAGTGACATTGCTGATGATCCGCGCTTTACCGATAATGCCGATCGTGTTGTCAATCGCGCCGCATTGACCGATCTTTTGACCGTGGCATTGGCCAAGGTTGATGGCGCGTCATTTGCCGAAACGCTGCTTGCTGCCGGTGTGCCAGCTGGGCCAGTTCGTAATATCGAAGAAGCTTTATTGCATCCGCAAACGGCCGAGCGCGAAATGGTGCTTGAAAAAGATGGCTATCAGGGGTTGGCATCACCGATTAAATTCAGCCGGTCAAGCGATGTTGGCGTGGCGTGTTTGCCGCCAATGCTTGGCGAACATACGCGTGAGGTGCTTGGCGCGGCGGGGCTTGATGACGCTGAAATTGATGGCCTGATCGCTGCTGGTACGGTTGTTCAGGCTGATGGCTAAGTCTGCATTTTTGATAATGATAATTTATAACGGGTTAAAGAGGTTAGCAGGTGACAAAATCAAGGTCTGAAAACATGAATATGCCACGCATCGCCGTTGTTGGCACAGGCGCAATGGGGTCGGTCTATGCAGGGCTGTTCGCCGAAGCCGGATATCAAACATCGGTTGTTGATCTTTGGCAGGAACATATGACCACCATTGGCAAAACGGGTCTTCATTTAGAAGGTGCGAGTGGTGACCGTGTGATCGGCGGCATTAACGCGGTTCATCAGATTGCCGATCTTGGCCCGATTGATCTTTATGTGATTGCCACCAAGGCCAATGGCGTTGGTGGGGCGGCGGCAGAAATTGCCAAAGTCATGCAGCCGGGCTCGCTGGTTCTGACAATCCAGAACGGGCTTGGCGCTGGCGAGAGGATTGCCCAATATATGCCAACCGACAATGTGTTGCTTGGGGTGGCTGAAGGCTTTGGTGCTTCAATCAAGGGGCCGGGTCATATTCATCATAATGCGATGCGGCAAATCCGGATTGGTGAAATGGGTGGCGGCATGACAGATCGGCTGGTCTGGGTTGAATCGCTGTGGCAGGCTGCCGGTTTCAAAGCCGCCGCCTTTGCCGATATTCATCAACTTGTTTGGGAAAAATTCATCTGCAATGTGATGTGTAGCGCGCCATCGGTGGCGTTTGACTGCACGATTGGCGAGCTTTTCAATGATGAAGATAGGCGCATTGTTGCGCTAGGCTGTATGCTTGAAGCCTATGAAATTGGGCTGGCAAAAAACATTGCCTTTTCCTTTGATGATGCGGTTGCCTATGGGGTTAAATTTGCCGCTGATATGCCGCATGCCAGCCCGTCAATGCGGCTTGACCATCTTGCTGGCAAGCGATCCGAAATCGATGCCATTAATGGCATGGTGCCGGTGCTTGGGCGTGAAATGGGAATCAAGACACCCTATAATGACACATTAGTGGCGTTGGTGCGGGCGCGCGAAGCCAGCTTTGCCTAGCCGCAATCCGCGGTTTTCGCCAGCCTTTATCATTGTACCGGCTAAAGTTTCACGGGTATGAATTTTGGTGCGGCCTGCCCATCAATCAACACATTCAACACGGTTGGTCCTTGAAATGCGCTGGCGTTGCGAAGCGCGGCATCCAGATCATCATCTGGCCCCACATTTTGTCCCTGTGCGCCAAGCCCAATCGCGGCCGCGGCATAATCGGCCTTTTCATCAAGATCGCAGCCATAGACACGATCTGGTCCATAGGTGTCAATCTGGATTTGCACCTCGGCATTCCAGCGATAATCATTGCCAATGATTGCCGTGATATTGGCGTTTGTTCTGACCGCGGTATGGATTTCACCAAGATAGAAACCGGCGGTTCCATCGCCCATGACCAGAAAAATTTCGGCATCGGGGCAGGCAATGCTGGCACCAATCGCATAGGCAATGCCGCCACCAATCGCGCCTGATGGCCCATTGATCATGCGGCGCGGGGCAATGCAGCCAGCCTGAACCCATTGACAGAATTCGCCGCCATCGGCGATGAGAATTGGTGATGCCGCCTGATTGATTGCAAATTGCAATTGCGTGGTAAGCGCGGCTGGATGGCGGCCTTGATCGCCTGCCTGCCATGCTAGGCGGCGGGTGATTGATGCGGTGACGGCAGCTGGCCAATCGGCATCACAAACGGTAATTTCCTGATCGGTAATCGCTGTGGCAAGCTGGGTCATGCTGGCGGGAATATTGCCGGTGCGGATAAGCGTGATTGGATGGTCGTCATGGGCTGGCATTGGCGCAGTTTGATCACCGGTCAGGATCGAAATGATTGGCGTGCCTTTGGTAATGCGGCCGCGGGCATGAAGGCCGGTTGAATAATCGGCCAGCTTGCCAAGATGAATAATCAGATCGGCCGATTTCAGCGCTGTGGTTAGATCGCCATAAAAACTATCGGAAAGGCCGCGCGCCGATTCAAGACAGATAATCGGCAATCCTAACGCCGCCTCAAGCGCGGCATTGGCGGCTGGCTGGCGGGTGCGATTTGCCTGTGGGCCCGTTATGATAAGGGGATGTTTGGCCGCCTCAATCGCCGTGATGACGGTATCAAGATCGCTTTGGCGCATGGCATTGGCTGGCGGCAAGTTTACCTTCTTGGCAGCGTCAAGGCCGGTTGTTTGCGATAATAGATCAAAGGCCAGCGCCAGATGTGTTGGGCCGGGCGTGCCGCCAAGCGCGGCTGCAATGCAATGATCGAGATCAGATAAAATCGCCGCAGCATTTTCTGGCCGTGCCGAATATTTGGTGATTGGCGCGGTGATCGCGCATTGATCAAGTTCCTGAAAGCCGCCGCGTCCGTCCATGCCAAGACCGGCATCGCCGCTGATGAGCAAGATCGGGGTTTCTGATCGTGCTGCCGAATAAAGTGCCGATACCGCGTTCAGCAATCCGGGCCCCGCTGTTACCAGTGCCACGCCAAGCTTGCCCGATAGCTGGGCATAAGCTTCGGCCATATAGACGGCAGCGCCTTCATGGCGGGTATGGATGATGCGGATATTTGCATCAATACACGCATCATAAAGCGGCATGATCTGATTGCCGGAAAGGCTGAAAATTACCTCAACCCCGTTATTGGCAAGCGTTTGAATAAGAGCAGAAGAAGCTGAAGACATTGCAGGACTCGATAAAACTGAAAAGGCCATTGCCGTTTATAGGGCAAGGGTGAAGCAAAGCTTGGCGCATTGGCTTGGCGCTATCAAGCGAAAAGTGTTTGGCCGATTAATTGTTGGCAAGGGGATGAAAAAACTGCAAACCAAATCGCCCATTCCTTGCTATAGTTTGCGCATTATCTAATTTATGAGGCATGACATGAGCGACCAGCAAAAAGGCATGAAGCGCGGCCTGACCCGATATGGCGATGAGGCATTTTCGCTTTATCTTCGCAAGGCCTTTATCAAGGCAATGGGCTACAGCGATGATGCGCTGGCGCGTCCGGTGATTGGCATTGCCAACACCTATTCAGATTATAATGCCTGCCATGCCAATGTGCCAAAACTGGTTGAGGCGGTGAAACGCGGGGTCATGCTTGCTGGTGGCTTGCCAATGGAATTTCCGACAATTTCATTGCATGAGGCCTTCGCTTTTCCAACCAGCATGTATTTCCGCAATCTGATGGCAATGGATACTGAAGAAATGATCGGTGCCCTGCCAATGGATGCTTGTGTGCTGATTGGTGGCTGCGACAAAACCGTGCCTGCCCAGCTGATGGCGGCGGCCAGTGCCGATGTGCCAGCCATTCAGCTTGCTACCGGTCCGATGCTGTCGGGAACCGTTGGTGATCAGCGCGTTGGTGCCTGTACCGATTGCCGCCGGTTCTGGGGTGATTATCGTGGTGGTCGCATCAATGATGTCGAGATTAATGAAATTGAAGGCAAGCTGGTGCCAACCGCCGGAACATGCGGGGTGATGGGAACGGCAAGCACAATGGCCTGCATGACCGAAGCGCTTGGCATGATGTTGCCCGGTGGTGCGACAATTCCGGCGGTGGCGGCTGACCGGTTGCGTCATGCCGAAATGGTTGGCGCGCGGGCAATGGCTTTGGCGGCAGACCCAATATGCCCGTCACAGATTATGACGCCAAAATCATTTGAAAATGCCTTGCGGGTGTTGCTGGCAATTGGCGGATCAACCAATGGCATCATCCATCTGACCGCAATGGCAGGACGGCTTGGCATCGAGGTTGATTTACCGGCCTTTGATGCGCTTGGTGCTGATACGCCGGTACTTGTTGATCTAAAGCCAAATGGCCAATTCTATATGGATGATCTGCACCGCGCCGGTGGCATGGCGCCAATCCTGCGTGCGCTAAAGCCGCTTTTGCATCTTGATTGCCTGACGGTCACGGGGCGAACGCTTGGCGAAGAAATTGATGCGATGCCAGCGGCCTTTCCGCAAATGGTGGTTCGCAGTCTTGATGATCCGATTCATGCTGGTGGTGGTATTGCCTTTTTGCGCGGCAATCTGGCCGGGGATGGGGCAATTATCAAACAATCGGCCTGTTCACCTGATTTATTAACACATCAGGGGCCGGCACTGGTTTTTGATTCATTGGAAGATTTGGCAAATCGTATTGATCTGGCCGATCTTGATGTCACCAAAGACAGTGTTTTGATCCTTCGAAATGCCGGGCCGAAAGGCGCGCCGGGCATGCCCGAGGCAGGTTATATTCCGATCCCGAAAAAGCTGGCAACGGCCGGGGTTAAGGATATGGTTCGGATATCGGATTGCCGGATGAGCGGTACCGCCTTTGGAACGATCGTTCTTCATGCCAGCCCCGAGGCCGCGATTGGGGGGGCATTGGCGCTGGTTGAAACGGGTGATCAAATCCGGCTTGATGTGCCAAATCGCAGGCTTGAACTGCTGGTGCCTGATGATGAAATTGAAAGCCGCCGCGCCAATTGGCAGCCGCCGGCAACGGTGAAAGCCGATCGCGGCTATAAAAAACTATATATGGATCAGGTCAATCAGGCAGGCGAAGGGGTTGATTTCGACTTTATGACCAAGCGCCCCTTTATCGCAAAAACGCCAATTTCATAATTGCTTGGTGATGATGCCATTGGCGTTTAGAAGCTGATCAAAACTTGTTTTATCTACCTGTTTTTTAACATTTTTGGATGAAACGGCTTATTTCCATTTATTCTGAATTATCTAAGAGGTCAAAAGACCTGAGATGAAATATTTGACAAGAATATGTGTGGACAAAATAGTATACAATAATGAATATTTAAAATACAATTTAGCTTCATGTGATTGCGGCTGTCCCGCGCGGGCGCTGGTTCTGGCGTTCAACAACAAACATCGGACGGAATGATGAAATCAATGGCTGCTTTTGAGCATCTTGCTGTTGCAAATGTTGCGTCTATCGATTTTTGCAGTGGCAGTGGCGTTGCGAATGCAGATAACCAATTTCGGGGCGACAAGCCAATTGAGTTGATGATCCATTCATCTTATGGTGTTGGCGCTGATGTGACCATGCAGATGACGTTGATCCGGACGCGCCGCGCGCGAAAAGCTGATATGTTTGCCAGCCCTGACAGCCTTCGCCGTGACTTATGTAAAATTTTGCCGATCTGATTGTGGAGACCATTATGACCAACCCATCAAACACCGAAAATAACGCTGGCCAGATTGGCACAAGAACCCCGCTTGCCAGCACCGCGCTAAAAGATTATCTGGTGCTTGATCTAACGCGTGTTCGTTCGGGGCCGACCTGTGTTCGCCAGCTGGCCGATTGGGGCGCTGATGTGATCAAGATTGAAACCCCGTCAGATGGCGCCGAGCTTGGTGGGCCTCGTCAAGGACCGGATTTCCAGAATCTGCATCGCAATAAGCGCAGCTTGACCTTAAATCTGAAAAGCGAAGCGGGCATGAAAATTTTCCGCCAGCTTGCTGATAAGGCCGATGTGATTGTTGAAAATTTCCGCCCTGATGTAAAAACCCGTCTTGGTATCGATTATGAAACCTTGTCAAAAACCAACCCGCGTCTTGTCTATGCGTCAATTTCTGGATTTGGTCAGGATGGTCCCTATAGTGGCCGTCCGGGTTTTGATCAGATTGCGCAGGGTATGGGCGGTCTGATGTCGATCACCGGCGCACCGGACCAAGGCCCGATGCGCGTAGGCATTCCGATTGCTGATTTATGCGCTGGCCTATTTGCGGCGCAGGGTGTTTTCATTGCGCTTTTAGAGCGCGCCCATTCGGGTCAGGGGCAGTGGGTTCAAACCTCGCTTTTGCAGGCGCAGATGTTCATGCTGGATTTTCAGGCCGCACGTTATCTAATGGACGGCGATATCGCCAAACAGGCTGGCAATAACCACCCAACCTCAATTCCCACAGGCGTTTTTGAAACCAGCGATGGATATATGAATATCGCGGTTGCTGGCGAAGTGATTTGGGAAAGATTTGCCGCTGGGCTCAGCCGCGAAGATTGGATCACCAACCCCGATTACGCAACCAGCTCTGACCGGTCTAAAAACCGTGATGCGCTGAATGCCGAAATCAATGCGATTACCCGCGATAAAACAACCGCGGCATGGATTGATATTTTGAACGAGGCAGGTGTACCGGCTGGTGAAATCAATAATATTGGTCAGGCGTTTGAAAATCCGCAGATCAAGCATCTTGGCTTGGCGCAGCCGGTCAAAAGTCATGAGCGTGGCGACACCCATCTTGTTGGTCAGCCAATCATGATGAGCCGGACACCAAGCCATATTGCTTCGCCGCCGCCACTTGCCGGCGGTCATGCTGATGATATTCTGGCAACACTTGGCTATAGTGCTGAAGACATTGCCGCGCTTCGCGATGCCAAGACAATCTAAACCAAAGATCTGAAAACCCAGCCCAAGTTACAAGGCCGACCAATCAAAGGAAATGCCAAACCATGACTGATAAAATCATTGTGAAACAATCAGGCGCCATCGCCCGAATCATTTTTAACCAGCCGGAAAAGCGCAATGCGGTGTCGCTGGAAATGTGGGAGGCGGTTGAGGTTGCGCTTGATAAATTTGCGGCTGATAAAGATGTGCGCGTGCTGATCCTGTCAGGTGCTGGCGGCAAGGCCTTTGTGTCGGGCGCGGATATTTCCAAATTTGAAAGCGAGCGTGCCAGTGCCGATGGTGTGGCGCGTTATAACGCCACCACCAAACGCGTCTATGACAAGGTTGAAGCATTCCCAAAACCAACGATTGCGCAAATTGACGGTTTCTGCGTCGGCGGCGGCATGGCACTTGCCGTATGTTGTGATATCCGTATTTGTGGGCAGGGTTCAAATTTTGCGATTCCGGCAGCGCGGCTTGGGCTTGGTTATGGCTTTCTTGGCATTAACCGGCTTGCCAATCTTGTGGGACCTGCTTTTACCAAAGAAATCTTTTTCACTGCACGCCGGTTTGATGCTGAAGAAGCGCGGATCATGGGGCTGGTGAACCGGATTGTTGAAGATGGCGCGGTCGAAGCGGCAGCCGATGAGATGGCAACTACCATCACCGGCAATGCGCCTTTGACGGTTGATGCGGTAAAATTCATTGCCAATCAGACACGCAAAGATGAAAGCCAGCGTGATCTGGCCACATGTGAAGCAATGGTTCAGGCATGTTTCGACAGTGCTGATTATATTGAAGGCCGCCGTGCCTTTATGGAAAAGCGCAAGCCGGTTTGGACAGGAAGCTGACGCGAAAAAGCCCGAATTAGCGGGCTGTTTTGCCCAAGACATTTGCCCAAGACATTTACCTGAATATCCTCGCTTGGGATTCTGTTTGGCACCGCGCATAAAAAACCGTCAAGCCCGATCATGGGATTGACGGTTTTTTTAGAGAAACCGGATGTTCCGGTTTGAGTTTGCTTAGAATTGCATCACCACGCCGCCATTGATCTGCAGCATTTGGCCATTCACAAAACCACCATTTTCCGAACAAAGATAGGCAACCATGCCGCCAATATCTTCGGCATTACCAAGCCGGCCTGATGGGTTGGCTTTTAAGAGTGCTGAAAATTTGGCATCCATGGCAATATCGACATGATCTGCCGGAAATGTGCCGGGTGCGATGATATTCGCGGTGATGCCATTAGCGCCAAACTCAACCGCAAACGCCTTGGTTAATCCCCAAACCGCATGTTTGGCAACCGATACGGCCGATGCCCCCGGATAACCACGTTGGGCATTCATGCCGGAAAAGCTGATGATGCGTCCCCAGCCATTGGCAATCATGCCTGGCAGGATCATGCGCGACAACCAGATTGCGGCATTCAAATCAACATCCATGACCTGTTGCCACTCATCTTCGCTAACCTCAAGAAATGGCCCATGCGGACGAATGGCGGCGTTATTGACAAGAACATCAATCCGGCCGAAATGGTCAATACCTGCCTTGGCAACCGCTTCGGCTTCGGCTTTGATGCCGACATTGCCCATTGCCACAAGCGCGTCGACACCATGTTCGCGCACTTCGGCGGCAACGGCTTCGGCGGCGTCACGATTACGGCTGCCATTTACGATGATGTTAAATCCGGCTTGCGCCAGCTGGCTGGCGATGCCACGGCCAATATTCTGTCCTGATCCTGTGATCAGGGCGGTTTTTCTGTCACTATGCATTGTTTACCTCTGTGATAAATTCATTGAAACGATAACCGCCTGGAATGCGGGCCAGCAATCAAGATGGCTCAGAAATTGGCAAAGATGAAAATGACGCCAGAACTGACCGGTCTCAGATTAGGCATCTGCCCCCCGAAATGCCAGCGCAAATTGGATGAAATAAGCAGTTTTGTGTTGTTAGAAATTGGTCGTTGATTGGGCTTTTGTCGTCTTTCAATCAAATGGCAAAAACGCGATGAATTCATAGCGAAATCAGCGTGGTGATTGAGCATATTCACTATAGACAAACCGCCATCATGGTGCAATTCTTGAGGGTGATTTTGCGCTATTTTTGGCGTTTTTTGAGTTAAAATAAGTGAGTTTTAAACATGAAGATTTCCCCTTTTGGCGCGGAAATCGCGACTGATAGTTTGGATGTTGATCCTGCCAAACCGTAAGGTTTTGCATCGCCGTGATGGCTTTGACCTAAATCTGCGGTGCATCATTCACCGGACCCAGCTGCAAGGCCAAAGTTTGATTGCGGCATCGGGGTTTCAATCGCTGCCAGCATAATTTCAATTTTTTCACAAGGCCGGTTCTGGTCTTGCTGATATCCAGTCTTTTTCTTTTTCATGACAGGTCTTTAGGAGATTTTATTTTGTCAAATGAACGCAAGGTCGATCCGGCAGAGGTTCGCGATCACATTGACTCCATTCTAGGAAGCTATGAGCAGGTTTTTGAAAAATTCTTCCTGTCAAAATTTATGGGGCTTAATTTTGACTATCTTCCGCATGAGGCCGCCGATGCCGATAAGGATCACCTGCGTGTTACTTTTGAGGTCAATGAAATGCTGATGAACCCGCAAGGCTCGTTGCATGGCGGCATCATAGCGGCCGTCATGGATATCTCGATGGGGCATCTTTTGGGCAAAACAATTGGCATGGGCATCACCATTGAAATGAAAACCCAATATCTTCGCCCAGCGAAAAAGGGACTTGCCACGGTTGAAGGTCGTTTTATCAAAAAAGGCCGTACCTTATCCTTTATGGAAAGCTGGCTTTGGGGAAGTGACGGCAAGCTTGCTGCGGTTGCAACCGCCACTTGGAAAATGCCAAGCTAGTGAAAAATGTGACGCGCGGCGTTTGCATCGCGCGTCATGCACTAGCCGGATTTATCTGATGGTTGGTAAAGGCGGGATGTTCTGGTTAGACTGGTTATATCGCATCTTTGCCGGTCTGTTTTGGATGCCGATATTGTTAAAGGTTTGATCATGTCCGATTCCGCTTTGCTGCCGCATATTCTTGATCTGGCGTCGGTTCCACGCCACAGCTTGCCACAAGATGCCCGCAAGATGGCGCAATTATCACTTTTCGACTGGATGGTGGTTAGTCTTGCCGGTGCGGATCAGCCATTAGCGCATATTATTCGTGATTTTGTGATGGCCGAAGGCGGGGTGTCACGCGCGGCAGTCACTGGCGCGGCTGTTCGTCTGCCAGCCCGCGCGGCTGCCCTTGCCAATGGCACGATTTCACATGCGCTAGATTATGATGATACGCATTTTGCCTATATCGGCCATCCATCGGTTGCAATTTTTCCGGCGGCCTTGGCGGCGGCTGAGGATATGGGCGCATCGGCTGATGATGTTGTTGATGCGTTTTTGATTGGCGCTGAATCGGCCTGCCGGATTGGCATGGTGCTTGGGCGTGATCATTATGATGCTGGCTTTCATCAAACGGCAACATCGGGCGCATTTGGTGCCACCATTGCCGCCTCGCGCCTCTACCAGCTTGATCGCGCTGCCACCCGTGCGGCGTTGGGGCTTGTCAGCACGCGCGCTGCGGGACTGAAATCACAATTTGGCACGATGGGAAAACCATTCAATGCCGGTGCCGCCGCAGCAAATGGCATCGAAGCAGCCAGCCTTGCAAAACGCGGTTTTACCGCCAGCACCGATGCCTTCGCTGGCGCGCAAAGCTTTCTTGCCGCGCATCATGGCGCCGCTGGTGGCAGTGCCGTAATTGATGATTGGTCTTTTGACCAGTTCTTTTTTGCCGCGGTCAGTCACAAGCTTCATGCCTGTTGCCACGGTACCCATGCGATGATTGAAGCGTTACTTTTGCTATTGGCTGATGGTGCTGTTGCGGTTGATGATCTTGATGAAATACAGGTTTATATCGCGCCCCGCTGGCAGAATGTTTGCGATATAAAGGCGCCTGAAACCGGCCTTGAAATTAAATTCAGCTATGTTTTCTTGGCAGCGATGGTGCTTCGGGGTATCAATCTTGCGGCATATGAAAGCTATGATGATGGCCTGTGCCATGATGCTGATCTGATTGCACTTGCCAAGCGGGTAAAGGTCATTGGTGATGATCAGATTGCCGACAGCGCCGCGCGCGTTGATCTTAAACGCAAGGGTGGTCAATCACGTTCCCAATCATTTGATTTGCTATCGCCGATTGATCCGATGCTTCTTGGCACAAGATTGCTTGCCAAGGCCAAAGCGCTTATCGGTGATGATCGCGCCAATGATTTATGGGCGATGACAAATGCGCTTGAACAGGTCTCGGCATCTGATCTCGCCGCCAAATTACAAGGATAGCCGGTTGTCTTATAGAATTTCTGGCATGATGGCATGACCAAGCAAAGGAGTGGGTTTATGGATTTTTCCGATTGGATTGGCAATAGCGTGTCAAGCGATGATGTGATTACGGCGCGCATGGTTGATCATTTTCAACATACGCTTGGCGATCATTGTTTTACCGGCAATGAGGTGCCGCCCGGACTGCATTGGTGTTTGGCACCCGAAGCGGTTAGCCCGGAATTGCTTGGCCCTGATGGCCACCCAAAGCGCGGGGATTTTCTGCCTGAAATTCCCTATGCACGTCGGATGTGGGCAGGGGGCTGGCTGGAATTTCATGGTGATTTCAAGATTGGTGATCATGTCAAAAAGCAAAGCCGCATTGATGATATCAGCTTTAAATCAGGCAAAAGCGGCAATTTATGTTTTGTTGCGGTGACGCATGAATTTTCCGTTGGCGGCCAGTTGAAATTGCGCGAACGCCATGATGTTGTTTATCGTGAAGAAGTGACGGCCGCGCCGCCGCTTGACCCGATCACCGACAGCATGGCGGCGCATCGCTGGCAGGTTGATGCCAATAGCGTGATGCTGTTTCGCTATTCGGCGCTGACATTTAATGGTCATCGCATTCATTATGATCTTCCCTATTCGACCAATGTCGAAGGGCATGGCGGTTTGTTGGTCCATGGCCCATTGCAGGCAACATTAATGCTGAATCTGGCCTGCAGCATTGGCGGAAAATTGCCAAAACATATGGCTTACCGAGGTGTTCGGCCATTGGTTTGTGGCGATCCGATCATGGTTGATGCGTCACCTGAAAATGATGAAGCTGGCCACGCCATGCTTGCGGCCTGTGTTCGCGGTGCTGATGGCAATATAACCATGAAAGCCACCGTTACCCCCTAGCCAATATTGTGAAAGACCGATCTATGACCATACCAAAACCACTATCCGTTCCGTTATTTGTGCCGGGGCATCGTCCTGAATTATTGGCAAAGGCCGGTGCCAGTGGCGCCGATGCGGTGATTCTGGATCTCGAAGATGCGGTTGCTGATGCTGATAAACCCGCAGCACATGCCGCCCTTATGTCGCGGCCTGCTTTACCGGTGCCACTGGTTGTGCGCTGCAACGGGTTTGACTCGCGCTGGTTTGCCAAAGACATGGCGGCATTGGCCAAGACCCCACCCCAGATGATTATGCTGCCAAAGGCAGAATCGGTTGATCATCTTGATGTGATTGCCAAACAGTTTGGCGCGGATATGCCAATCATCCCAATTGTCGAAAGCGCGCTTGGGCTCGCCGCAATCGAGGCCATGATGATGCATCCATCAGTGTTGCAATGCGCGTTTGGTCATCTGGATTTCTCGCTTGATATCGGGGCTGATCCGCAATGGGATTCGCTTCACTATGCGCGTGGTAGAATTGTTGTTGCATCGCGCATCGGGCAAAAGGCATCGCCGCTTGATGGGGTCGCGGTGCGGTTTGATGATGCGGAAATTGTCGCTGGTGAGGCGCGGCGCGCGCGTGATATGGGCTTTGGTGGCAAGCTGTTAATTCACCCCAAACAGATTGCACCGGCAAAGGCTGTGTTTCGGCCAAGCGATGCCGATTATGAATGGGCGCAGCGCGTTATGGCCGCTGTTGCCAATAGCGCATCAGCGGTTCAGCTTGATGGGGCAATGGTTGATGTGCCGGTGATCAAACGCGCCGAGGCGATTATCCGTGATTATGAGGCGCTGGCGTCATGAAATACTGGCCAGATCATGGCGGCAAAATACTGAATTTGCAGGAGAGTTAAATGGCGAATAGCCCAAATCGTGATCTTGACGGATTGTTAGTAATCAGTCTTGAACAGGCTGTTGCCGCGCCTTATGCCGCAAGCCGGCTTGCCGATGCTGGTGCTCGGGTGATCAAGGTTGAACGTCCCGAAGGTGATTTTGCCCGTGGCTATGACGCTGATGCGAAAGGGCATAGTTCGTATTTTGTATGGCTTAATCGCGGCAAGGAATCAGTCGCGCTTGATCTCAAGCAACCCGATGATCTGCAAATTTTCAAACAAATGCTGTCCAAGGCGGATGTGTTTATCCAGAATTTGATGCCCGGGGCGCTCGATCGTCTTGGCGTTTCGATGGCCGATTTGCGGCAGGCCGACCCGCGATTGATTACCTGCGATATCAGCGGTTATGGCGCGTCTGGCCCCTTTGCCCAGATGAAGGCCTATGATTTTCTGGTTCAGGCCGAAGTTGGGTTGGCGCAGATTACCGGCGCGCCTGAAGAGCCCGGCCGGGTTGGTGTTTCGATCTGTGATATTGCGGCGGGAATGACTGCGCATGCGGCGATTTTGCAGGCTTTGGTAGCGCGCGCAAAAACCGGTGAAGGCCGCGCCATTGAAGTGTCGCTATTTCATGCGCTTGCCGATTGGATGAATGTTCCCTATCTGCAGCACCATTATGGCGGGCGGGAAATTCGGCGTCCCGGACTGCATCATCCGACGATTGCGCCTTATGGTGCCTATCGTTGCGGCGATGACCGGATGCTGTTGATCTCAATCCAGAATGAGCGCGAATGGCTGCGGCTATGTAGTGATGTTCTTGACCAGCCCAATTTACCGCAAAATCCGAAATTTGATAGCAATGTCCACCGGGTTGAAAATCGTGTGTCGCTTGATGCCATTATGAATGGGGTTTTCAGCCAATATTCAATCGATGAAATTGCCGAAAAATTGCAGGCGGCGCAAATTGCTTTTGGCCGGTTGAATGATATGGATGTGTTTACGCAGCATCCGCAAAACCGGTTTGTTTCGGTTCGTACCTCGGCTGGTGACGTACAGCTATTGTCACCCGGCGCGATTGTAAATGGCATCTTGCCAAGATTGGGTGATGTTCCGGACCTTGGCCAGCATAGCGCGGCTATCCGAGCCGAATTTTCCTAGATGATGCGTTTGGATATCAGTCAAAGCTGCCTTTGAACCAGATTTGATTTCAGCCAGATTGCATTTAGGCCGAAAATTCGCCAATGCGAACCGCATCAAGAAACGCCGCCTCAGCTGCCTTGATCACGGTTAATTTGGGATTGCCGTCACGATAGGCAAGCCCAAGCTGGCGTGCCGGCGCTTTGGCGCCAAGCGCAAGGCGTTTGACCGGTAGCGGGTTCATATTCCGAACACAGCGTTTAGGCACAATCGAGACGCCAAGATTGGCCATTACCATGCTTGAGATTGCTTCCAGCCCTTCAAGCTCCATCGAATCCTTGACCGTGATTTTGCGCTTTTGAAGCCAGCTTTCGACCATCTGTCCAAAAATGGCATTGCGGTCAAACCGGATAAAGGGGCGGGTGCGAAGCAGTTCAAGCGGATCGTCACTTTCGGTTTGCGGCGGTGCCAAAAGCTGCATTGGTTCGGCGGCAATGTCAAAACAGGATAATCCCTGCGGCAAAAGGGCGGGGCGTGTGATGATCGCCGCATCAATCGTGCCGCGATCAAGCTGTTGCAGTAATTGATATGACAGCCCCGGAAAAATCACCACATGCAAATCGGCGTGACGCTGGCGCAATAAAGACAGGCCAAGCGGCACCAATCCGGTCAAAGTGGTCGGCACCGCGCCAAGCACCAATTCACCCTGAAAGCCCTGTTCGCCAATGACCGATGCAAGAATACCATCATAGTCACGGATGATATTGGCCGCTTTGCTGGCCATTGCCCGTCCGGTCGGGGTCAATTCGGGACGCCGGTTTTTCCGGTCGAAAAGCGTGACTCTCCATGACGATTCCAGTGCTTTCATCTGCTGGCTTACCGCCGCATGGGTGATGTGACAGGCAGCAGCAGCAGCGCTGAACGAGCCATGGGTTTGAATGGCAAGCAAGGTGCGAAGTTGGCGAAGGGACATATGTGTCTATCCAGCTTATGATAATCTCTGTTTTGCAGGTATTAATGTAAAACTTTCTTACATAATAAGTAAATATTATTTAGTTTCATTAAGAAAAAATGAAATTTATACTACGCCATAATTATGGAAATGGAGTGTTCTGGTGGCGAATGAAACGCAAACAATGACGCAAACAATGACCGTGTCGATCTGGCGTGAAAATGGCGATGATGGCCGTTTTGAAAAATATGAAGTGCCAGCGAGGGAAAACCAGACAGTGCTTGATGTTGTGGCCTATGTCCAACAGCATATTGACCCCACTTTATCTTACCGGTTTGCCTGCCGCGTTGGCATGTGCGGATCTTGTGCGATGATGGTCAATGGATCGCCGCGCTGGACGTGCCGAACACATGTTAGCAAGGTTGTTGCCGATGATCAGCTTGAGGTTGCGCCGCTTCGTAATTTGCCGGTGATCAAGGATTTGGCAACCGATATGGATCCGTTCTTTGAAAAATGGGTTGCGGCCGAAGCGGTGTTTCACCCAAGCAAGACACGCCATGACCCGATGGCAGCCATCACCCCTGATGATCCAATGCGAATTGCCGCCAGCGAGGCAATTGAATGTATCAATTGTGCGGTCTGTTATGCGGCTTGTGATGTGGTTGAATCCAACCCCGATTATTTTGGACCGGCAGCGTTGAACCGGTCATGGTCTCTGGTGAATGACATCCGTGATGATGGGCAAGATGTGCGACTTGCCGCTGTTGGGTCAAATGGCGGCTGTCATAATTGCCATTCCCAGCAAGGCTGTGTGCAATATTGCCCGAATGAATTAAACCCAACCTTGTCGATCGCCGGATTGAAGCGCGAAACGACAAAAGCCCTTTTCCGCCGGAGCCGCTAGATGCTTGATCTACGTTTATATATGTTACAGCGTTTGACGGCGCTGATCATGGCGCCGCTCGTGATTGGGCATATTGCGGTGATGATCTATGCTGTTCAGGGCGGCCTGACGGTTGACGAAATTCTGGCGCGGACGCAAGGCTCGGTTGCGTGGTTTTTGTTTTATGGCAGTTTTGTTGTTGCCGTTTCGATTCATGGTTCCATCGGATTGCGGGTCATTAGTTTTGAATGGTTTGGCCTCAACGGGCGCGCCCTACAGCTTTTTAGCTGGGCGGTTTTTGCGCTTTTGTTTGGGCTAGGTGCAAAGGCTGTCTATGCTGTTACCTTTGCAGGAGTTGGGCTATGATCCGGCCGCATCGCACGCATCCATTATGGTTTGCCTTTTTGCTTCACCGCCTATCAGGGCTTGGGCTGGCGCTGTTTCTGCCAATTCATTTCTACATGCTGTCATTGGCGATTTCAGCACCGGCGCGCCTTGACGGGTTTTTGCGCTTTACCGATTTGACCATTGTGAAACTGGCCGAATATGGTTTGGTGTTTTTGCTGGCAGCGCATTTATTTGGTGGGCTTCGGCTAATGGCATTGGAATTTCTGCCATGGAGCCCACATCAGAAAACAATGGCGGCACTGGCGGTGGCGTTTGCCTTTCTGGTGTCGACGTTATTCTTTTTGAAAGCGATTTAATCCGATGAAACCAATCATTGAACGACATGATACTGATATTCTGATTTTGGGAACTGGCGGCGCTGGATTATTTGCCGCCCTTCACGCGCAAAAAGCGGCACCAGATCAAAAAGTCACCATTGCGGTAAAAGGGCTGATTGGAAAATCGGGCTGCACGCGCATGGTTCAAGGCGGCTATAATGTGGCACTGAATCCACAAGATTCGGTTGAGCGGCATTTTATGGATACGATCATTGGCGGCAAATGGCTTCCCGATCAGGATATGGCATGGAAGCTTGTGACCGAGGCGGTAACGCGAATCCATGAGCTGGAAAATGAAATTGGCTGTTTTTTCGATCGCAATCCTGACGGCACGCTTCATCAAAAAGCCTTTGCTGGTCAAACCTTTGACCGCACCGCGCATAAGGGCGATCTGACCGGTATTGAAATCATCAGCCGTTTGATGGAACAGGTGCTGTCACGGCCAATTGAAAAATTGCAGGAACATCGGGCGATCGGCCTGATTCCGTCGCGTGATGGCAGCGCGCTTGCGGGTGTTTTATTCATTGATATGCGCCGCGGTACCTTCCGGCTGGTTCGCGCCAAAACCGTTTTGATGGCAACTGGCGGCGGCCCGACAATGTATAAATATCACACCCCCTCGGGTGATAAGAGCATGGATGGTCTGTCGATGGCTTTACGCCGCGGGCTTGGGCTTCGCGATATGGAAATGGTGCAGTTTCATCCAACTGGCTTGATGGCAGGTGACGAAACCAAAATGACCGGAACGGTTCTTGAAGAGGGGCTTCGGGGTGCTGGCGGCCATTTGATAAATGGTAAAAATGAACGTTTCATGTACAATTATGATGATGCTGGTGAACGCGCAACGCGCGATATCGTCAGCCGCGCCATTTATGAAGAAATGCGCCAAGGCCGCACATCGCCTTATGGCGGGGTTTATATTTCGATGGCGCATCTTGGGCCAGAAAATGTTGCCAAGAAATTTCAGGGCATGGTGAAACGCTGCGCTGATAGCGGCTTTGATCTTGCCGCTGGTCTTGTCGAGGTAGTGCCGACCGCGCATTATCTGATGGGCGGGGTTGTGGTTGACGTTGAGACCCGCACCAGCCTTGCCGGTCTTTATGTGGCTGGCGAAGATGCTGGTGGGGCGCATGGGTCAAACCGGCTTGGCGGCAATGGCGTTGCGAATTCTACCGTCTATGGCGGTATCGCTGGCGATGTGATGGCGGCTGATGCCCAGAAAATGGGCGCACTTCATGATCCGGATGAAACCATTCTTGACCAAGAATTAGCGCGCGCAATCATTCCATTTTCGGCCAAGCCCGGGAATGTTCAAGAACTTCGCGTCCGCCTGATGGATGCCATGTGGGACGATGTTGGGGTGATGCGCGATGCGGCTGGATTAAAACGCGGTATTGAAAAGATTGCGTCTTTGAAAAGCGACATGGAAAATGTTGGTGTTTCGGGTGATAATCTGGCGTTTAATCTGTCATGGCATGATTGGCTAAGCCTGCAAAGCCTGATCGATACATCCGAAGTGATTGCCAAGGCTGGCCTGTCGCGCGAAAATTCACGCGGGGCGCATTTCCGCGAAGATTTCCCCGATGCTGGCTCGCTTGAAGATTCCTATTTCACCATTGCCAAGTCGGGCGATAAGGGCATTGAGGTAAACCGCGAAGCGGTGAAATTCACCATTGTCAAACCGGGTGAATCACTGCTTGGGGCTGATGAGGCCGAGACGCTGGTGGAGGCGGCACAATGATCAATATTGAGCTGATTCAAAAAACCGCCGAAAGCCTGATGGCAAAAGCGGCGATTGAAATTCCGGATGATTATCTAACCGGTTTGCAAAAGGCGGCCAATGACGAAGATGGTGATCTGTCCAGCTTTGTTCTTGAGGCGATGCTGGAAAATTATGTTGCTGCCAAAGAAGATCGCCGCGCCATGTGCGGTGATACTGGCTGTCCTAGATGGTATGTGAAAATGGGCAATGAAGCGCAGATTGATGGCGGGCCAATCGCGCTTGAGGCGGCGTTGCGCCGTGCGACGGCAAATGCCACCAAATCAGTGCCGCTTCGCCCGAACCGCGTACACCCCCTATGGCGAACCGACCATGATAATAATGTTGGCATTGGGGCACCCGAAATCGAATATGGCTTTGAACCTGATGGCAATTGGATTGACCTTGTCACGGTTCACAAAGGTGGTCTTTTTGGCACTGATTACCGGATGCTGTTCCCAAGTGACGGGATTGAAGGCATTAAACGGTTTTACCTTGATTCGCTTGTCGCTTTTGGCAAGCGCGGCCTGGCCTGCCAGCCGGCGATTATTGGCATTGGTCTTGGTGGTTCGAAAGATAGCTGTATGGTTCTTGGAAAACGCGCTGCCTGTCTTCGCATGGTTGGCGATCGCAACCCCGATCCGAAAATTGCCGCGCTTGAAGATGAATTCAAAGAATTGGGAAATAATATCGGCATGGGCGCGATGGGATTTGTTGGCAAATCCATGGTGATTGATTGCAATATCGAGGTTGGCTATTGCCATACGGGTGGCATGCAGATGAGTGTTCATGCGTTTTGTTTGTCATCACGCCGTGCGGTGGCGCGGATTTATGACGATGGGCGCGTTGAATTCCGAACAGATCCGGCTTGGTTCACCGATTATCAGCGGCGGGAGACAGTCGAATGGTAAAAGACAATAAACCGCGCAAAATTCGCCTAAGTGCAAACCCAACGGCCGAAGCGCTTGCCGATCTTCGCATTGGCGATATTGTTTATCTTGATGGTACGGTCTATACGGCGCGCGAAGGTGTTTATAAACGCGTTCTTGAAGATGGTATTGCCATGCCAATGGATTTACCGGCCGATAGTGCTGCCAATTTTCACTGTTCGCCAGCCGCCACCCAGCATGATGATGGCAGCTTTGATCTTGGCGCGGTAACGGCAACGGCGTCGTTTCGCTTTTCCAAATGGATTGGCCCATGGCTGGCCGCATCAGGTGCCAAATTGATCATTGGCAAAGGCGGCATGAGTTCCAAGGATTACCGCGAACATTTCGTTCCGCATGGCGCAATTTATCTGACCACGGTTGGCTATGGTACGGGTGCGCTTTTGGGGCGTGGTGTCAAACAGGTTAGCAATCTTCATTGGAAAAAAGAACTTGGACTTGCCCAAGCCATGTGGGTTCTTGATGTTGAAAATTTCGGCCCATTCATTGTCGAAAGTGACCTTGATGGCAACAGCCTGTTCGAACGGGAAAATGCCCGCATCTCGGCCTCGCTTGACAAGGTCTATGAGGGAACAAGGCCAGCGGTTCTGAAACGGTTTGGCGAAACCGATGACCGAAGCGATGAAATGATCTGATCACGCCGATATCAGGCTGAAAGGCAATAAAGGGATTTGGCCGTGACAGATCAAAAAATTCTGATAATTGGCAGTGGCTTTGCCGCCGCGGCAAATCTGATCCATCTTGTCGAGGCGGGCATCAAGCCATCACAAATCACAATTGTTGGGCCGGGCCAGCTTGGCAGGGGCAATGCCTATGGTTGTGATGATGATGATTTCCGGCTGAATGTGCGCGCCAATCTGATGTGGATATGGCCTGACCGGCGTGATGATTTCGGCAATTGGGCAAAAACCCATATCACCGATGATAAAGACGCGATGCGCCGCAGCGGCATGTTTTACCGCCGCCGTGATTTTGGGTGCTATGTGGCAAGCCGTGTTGATGCTGTCTTGGCCGGTGCCGGCGACCAAGATCATGCCATCACCCATTATCCGCAAATTGTCACAAAGCTTGGCAAGATTGATCAAGGCGGCTGGCAGGCCGAATGTTCAGACGGGCGTTTGATCCGGGCTGATCTGGTGCTGTTGGCAACGGGGAATCCGCCGCCGCAATGGCCATGCCCGATCCATGGCGAAATGGCGCAATTACCCAAACTGGAAAACCGGCTTGTGCAAAATCCGTGGAATGGTCAATGGCTTGATCATTTGCCAGCGCAATCGCGCCTTGCCATTATTGGCGGCGGGTTAACTGCGCTTGATGCCGTCACTGCCTTGGCACGGCGAGATCATCAGGGGTCGGTTTTCTTGCTGGCACCGCATGGCAGTTTGCCACCCGAACAGGCCGATTGGGTGAAACAGGCACCGCCATCATGGCCAGAGGCGCCGCGCCCGTCAAAAATCTTGCGCCGGTTTCGAAGCTATCTTCCCGATTTGCCACCCGAAAATCCCGTTTGGCAGCAGGCATTTGAGGAATTGCGCATTGATATCAACCAACAATGGCAAGCTTTAAATGATCGTGACCGGCGGCGGTTGATGCGGCGGCTTGGCTGGCTATGGTCGCGCTATCGCTATCGGGCGGCACCGCAAACGATTGCTGCGGCAAACCGGTTACAGCAAACCGGCATTCTTGAAGTCTGCCATGCCAGACTTGCTGCCATTCATCTGGACATGGCTGGTGATGATGCGTCTTTGCGGCTGGAGTTACATAATGCCAAAACCGGCACACGCCACCTCGCTGTCGATCATGTGATTAATTGCACTGGTGTTGGGCAAGACCCGCTTCTTGCCACTCTTTTGGAAGATGGCATTGGCCTGCCCGATGCGTTTGGACAGGGGCTTCGGGTCAATCAGCAAAATGAAGTGATTGATCCCGACGGTCAGGCGATTGCAACGCTGTTACTGGTAGGTCCAGCAATGGCAAGCAGTCTTGGTGATGTTGTTGCAGCGAGTGAAATTTCACTCGCCAGCATGCGGGTGGCGGCACGGCTTGCCAGTCAGACTCGCTAGCTGATCAGCGATTTTTGCCAATCTGATTTTTGCCAGTCTGATTTTTGGTGCGCCCACTCTTTTGAAATTTTTTTAATCGGCGGCGGCAAAGGTCATGATGGTTGCATCGACGCTTAGGATATCGCCTTCGCCTGACAACAGCTTTTCGATTTTGCAGCGTTTTTCGGCGATCAGCGCATTTTCCATTTTCATCGCCTCAACAATACATAGCGTTTGACCAGCCTCGACAATTTCGCCTTCGGCAACAAATAATTTAATCAGGCTTCCGGGCATGGGGCAAAGCAGCATATTGGATGTATCACGCCGCTCAACCGGTTTCATGTGATGGGCAAGCGCGGCAATATGCGGCGGCCAGACATGCGCACAAAGGCTGATTCCCCGATAATAGAGATGCCAGCGATCCTGCTGCCGCCATAACTCACATAAATATTCATTCGTTTCGCCATCTTCGGTCAGTAAAATATGCAGGCGCGGATGGCTTGGGTCGCGATCCATAACCAGATGAATATTGGTTTCGGCTTCTGGCGGTGCGGTGATGTTAAAGCTGCCATCTTCGGCTCTGGTGATGTCTATTTCAAGATCTTCATCGGCGTCATGCGCGCCGGTGTCGGCATTGGCAAATTGCACGATCTGGCGGTTTGAATTGTCATCATGGCGGGGATGTGTTGGGGCGGTTTCAAGACTGGCAAGCCGGTGCATCTCGTCACAGGACGCCGCCGCCATGATCATGCCAAGATGGCGTTTGCGGGCAGGCGATGCGGTGACGCCGCGAAACCCGTCTTGATATTCTTCATCAATGAAGGCGGTGGTGATGTTTCCGCTGATAAAACGGTCATGTTCCATCACGGCCGATAGAAACGGAATATTATGCCCTATACCGCGCATGGTAAACGCATCAAGCGCGGTTTGCATGCGGCCAATGGCGGCGTTGCGGTCATGTCCCCAGCTGCATAATTTGGCAATCATCGGATCATAATAGATTGAGATAACATCGCCTTCGCCAACGCCAGTATCATTGCGGGTGATCGTGCCATCATCATGCGTCTGTTCGGCAGGCGGGCGATACAGCGATAACCGGCCAATGGCTGGCATGAAATTACGATAGGGGTCTTCGGCATAAAGCCGGCTTTCCATCGCCCAGCCATGAATGCCGATATCGCTTTGTTTGTGGCGAAGGTCTTTACCGGCGGCGATCATGATCATGTCTTCGACAAGATCAAGGCCGGTGATCATTTCGGTGACCGGATGTTCGACCTGAAGGCGGGTATTCATTTCCAGAAAATAGAAATTGCGATCACCATCAACGATAAATTCGACCGTACCGGCACTGTAATAGCCAACCGCCGCGGCAAGCCGGATCGCTTCGGCGCCCATTGCCTGACGGGTGGCATCATCCAGAAAAGGCGAAGGTGCTTCTTCGATGATTTTCTGGTTGCGACGCTGGATCGAACATTCGCGTTCATTCAAATGGATACAATTGCCCGATTTATCGGCCAGAATTTGCATTTCGATATGGCGTGGGCTGGTGATGAATTTTTCGATAAACACGCGATCATCACCAAAGCTGGATGCAGCTTCGCGCATGGCGGTGGCGTAACCATCAGCCACCTCACCAGATGAATGGGCAATTCGCATGCCTTTGCCGCCGCCGCCAGCGCTTGCCTTGATCATAACCGGATAGCCGATTTCATCGGCAATTTTGACCGCTTCTTCGGCGGTTGCGATCACCCCGATATGGCCGGGAACGGTGCTAACACCGGCAGCCTTGGCCAGTTTTTTGGATTCGATCTTGTCGCCCATTGCCGCAATCGCATTGGCTGGCGGTCCGATAAAGGCAATATTGGCCGTCTCAAGCGCGGTCGCAAAACCGGCTTGTTCAGACAGAAATCCATAGCCCGGATGCACCGCCTGTGCGCCGGTTTCGTGGCAGGCAGCGATAATTTTATCGGCCTGAAGATAGCTGTCTTGTGCGGTCATGCCGCCAAGGGCGACGGCTTCATCGGCAAGCTGCACATGTTTGGCTGCCCGATCAGCATCGGAATAAACAGCAACCGTGGCAATGCCCATTTTGCGGGCTGTATGGATGATCCGGCAGGCGATCTCGCCACGATTGGCAATCAGGATTTTTTTAAACATGGCGAACTCTCTAAACGAATTGCGCGGCAATCAACCACAGGTTAAAGCGGAATATTGCCAAATTTCTTGGCAGGATTTTGCTGGCGTTTGCCACGCAGTTTTTCAAAGGCCTGAATGATGCGAAACCGGCTGTTCTGCGGAATGATAACATCATCAACAAAACCACGTTCGGCCGCGATAAAGGGATTGGCAAACCGCGTTTCATAATCAGCTGTACGCGCCGCAATTTTTTCGGCATCGCCAAGCTCGGATCGATAGAGAATTTCAACCGCACCTTTTGCCCCCATCACCGCAATTTCGGCGGTTGGCCATGCGTAATTTGCATCGCCGCGAAGATGTTTTGAACTCATCACATCATAGGCACCGCCATAGGCCTTGCGGGTGATCAAGGTCACTTTGGGAACGGTCGCTTCGGCATAGGCAAATAACAGTTTGGCACCATGTTTGATGATGCCGCCATATTCCTGTGCGGTTCCGGGCATGAATCCAGGAACATCGACAAGCGTTAGAATGGGAATGTTAAACGCGTCGCAAAACCGGACAAACCGCGCCGCTTTACGGCTGGAATCAATATCCAGACAACCGGCAAGAACCATTGGCTGATTGGCAACAACACCAACTGGCGATCCGTTCAGCCGGACAAAACCGGTTAAAATATTCTTGGCAAAATCTTCCTGCAATTCAAAGAAGTCACCATGATCGGCAAGGCTTGTCACAAGCTCGCGCATATCATACGGCATATTTGCATTTTCGGGGATCAGGCTGTCAAGTGCTGGGGTGGTGCGCGCCGGATTATCATCGCACGCCAATTGCGGTAATCCGGCAGCGTTATGCGACGGTAAAAACCCGACAAGACGGCGAATTTCGGCAAGCGCTTCAAGGTCATTGTCAAAGGCGCCATCGGCAACCGAAGATATGGTTGTATGGGTTTCGGCACCGCCAAGCTGTTCGGCAGTCACCTCTTCACTGGTCACGGTTTTGACAACATCGGGGCCGGTGACAAACATATAGCTGCTGCCCCGAACCATGAAGGTGAAATCGGTCATTGCTGGTGAATAGACAGCACCGCCAGCGCATGGCCCCATGATTACGGAAATTTGCGGCACAACGCCTGACGCCAGCGCATTTTGCAAAAACACATCAGCATAGCCGCCAAGTGAGTCAACACCTTCTTGAATCCGCGCCCCACCACTGTCATTCAGCCCGATGACTGGCGCGCCATTCTGGATTGCCAATTTCAAAACCTTGACAATCTTGCTGGCATGGGCGGCCGACAGCGAGCCGCCAAAAACGGTAAAATCTTGCGAAAATACATAGATGAGGCGGCCATTGACACGGCCTGATCCGGTAATCACACCATCACCGGCAATCGTATTACCATCCATGCCGAAATCGCGGGTGCGATGCACGACAAACATATCAATTTCTTCAAACGAGCCGGGATCAAGCAAAACATCAATGCGCTCACGCGCGGTTAGCTTTCCGGCGGCGTGCTGGCGTTCAATGCGGGCGGTGCCACCGCCAAGTCGCGCCTGTTCGCGGCGATCCTGCAATTCCTTGATAATGTCCTGACCTGTATGTTTCATAACCTATCCAATCGTTGCGCCTTGCGGCATCGCATCACTGATGCGATGCCGGTCATTGATCACAATGAATTATGACAATACAAAGCCGAAAGCCAAACGTCACCAGCTTATATTCTGATTTTCCACCCTTTGGCCGATCAGACAGGGCAGATTGATTGATTTTCACCGGTAAAAGCGGCATTCTTGGCCGGTCTTTTGAGGAGCTGTTATGTTGCGATTTTCTGCCAATCTTGGGTTTTTATGGACCGAACTGCCGCTACCAGCCGCCATTATGGCCGCGGCCAAGGCCGGATTTGACGCGGTTGAATGTCATTGGCCTTTTGACGTGCCGTCATCCGAAATTATGGCGGCATTAACAGCGACAAAATTGCCAATGCTGGGGCTGAATACGCGGCGCGGCAATGTCGATGCTGGCGATTTTGGCCTTGCCGCCTGCGTTGGGCGCGAAGATGAGGCACGGCGCTATATTGACGAGGCGGTTGATTATGCTGCTGCGATTGGCGCTGGGTCGGTTCATGTGATGGCGGGGCGAACCGATGGCAATGCTGCGGCTGAAACCGCCTATTGCGATGCGCTTGCCTATGCTGGTGCTGCTGCTGCGCGCCATGATATGACGGTTTTAATTGAACCGATCAATCAGCGTGATGTTGCCAATTATCATCTTTCAACGGTCGAAGCTGGCGTTGCCACGATCAAACAGGTTGGGCTTGGCAATATCAAATTGATGTTTGATTGCTATCATATCCAGATCATGCAGGGCGATTTAATCCGCCGGATCGAGGCCAATCTGAATTTTATCGGCCATATCCAAATCGCCGCTGTGCCTGACCGCGCCGAGCCAGATCATGGTGAACTTGCCTATAAAGATATTTTGCTGGCGCTTGATGCAGCTGGCTATGACGGGTTTATCGGTGCCGAATACCGTCCGGCACAATCAACCGAGGCCGGACTTGGCTGGCTTGAAACGGCAAAAGGTTGGCAGAAATGACACGGCTTATCGCTGATATTGGCGGCACATCGCTGCGGTTGGCGCATCAGCATGGTGATGATCCGGCGCTTTGCGACCCGGCCATTATGGCCTGTGCTGACTTTGCCACAGCCGAAGATGCATTTGCCGGTTATTGCGCCAAACATAGGCTTGATATCGATATGCTTTGTCTGGCGGTTGCCGGCCCGGTAAATGGCGCAGAGGTTGATATCACCAATAACCATTGGCAATTTGATGCCGGCAAGCTGGCGGCGGCGATGAATCTTCGTGCCTATTTGCTGATCAATGATTTTACCGCGCAGGCAATGGCGCATCGCGATCTGTTGCAAAATAACAGATCAATGCCGGCAAACCGCCGGCAGATTTTGCGCGATGGAACGGCTGATCAAACCACGCCTTTGCTTGTGATTGGCCCGGGAACCGGTCTTGGGGTGGCGGCGCTGGTACCTGCCGGTGATGATATTCAGGTGATTGAGGGCGAGGGTGGTCATGTCAGCTATGCCCCGCGCAACCCTGCCGAAGATATGGTGCTGGCGCATCTGGCAAAAGAATTTGGCCATGTGTCGGCTGAACGGATTGTCAGCGGGCCCGGCCTTGAATCGGTTTATCACTGCCAGACAGGTGATCATAAATCAGCGCCGGACATTGGCGCTTTGGCACTTGCAGGTGATGTGGCGGCTTTGTCGGCGGTGCGATTGATGCTGCAAAGCCTTGGTACGGTTGCCGCAAATGCAGCACTCAGCCTTGGCGCGCGCGCTGGCGTGGTGATTGCTGGTGGTATTGCCGGTAAATTGGCAGCGCTGCTTGGCGATAGTGGGCTTATTGACCGGTTTGACGATCATGGTCGTCGCCGGCCGTACCTTCACGCATTGCCAATTTATCTATCGATTGATCCGCTTGCCGGATTGCGCGGTGCAGCGGCGGCGATTGATAATCGCTATCTGGCGCGGCGCACCACTTTGCTTTAATTCAGACCCATTACCGCAAATCGTCCAATCAGATTGCGTTGCTTTTTGATGGCACGCTTGCCATGCCTGACCCAACGCCCTAGATTATATCTAACCTTCTTTTTACAGGAAGGTTGGGCTTGTCAAAAGAAGGTCTGGCCTTCTGGCGATCGGCGGCAACGGGATAAACCAAAACAGAGGCGATCATGTATAAAATCAGTGATGCGGCACGGCGCGCGGCTTTAACGGTGAAAACCGTTCGCTATTACGCCGATATCGGACTTGTAAAACCGGCAGGCCGATCGGCAGCCGGATACCGGCTTTATGCCGAATCAGACATTGCCAAGCTGGGATTTATTGGGCGGGCACGCCGCTACAGCTTTTCGATTGAGCAATGCCGTGATCTTCTCAGCCTTTATGAAGATGATCAGCGGCCAAGTGCCGAGGTAAAGCGAATCACTCTTGAGAAAATTGCTGAAATTGATCGCAAGCTTGGTGAATTGCAGGAATTGCGTGACGAATTACGCCATTTAGCCGGAAACTGTCATGGCGATTCACGCCCTGATTGCCCGATTATTGGCAATCTTGCCAGCGGTTTGACGGTTCAATGATGGCACAATACAGCCAAGATAAAAATTGGTGTTTGGCTTTTGTCATATTTCTATAACAATTCAGCAGCATGATATAATCAGCTATCCGTCCACCAGAAATGTAACGAAATGAAAAGCAAAAAAACCGATCCGATCCTTGACGGGTTAACCGAAGATGAGAGCTTTTTTAACCGCGAGCTAAGCTGGCTTGCGTTTAATGAGCGTGTTTTATCTTTGGCCGAGGATGACGACAAACCGCTTGGGGAACGCATTCGGTTTCTGGCCATTTCGGCAGATAATCTAAATGAATTTTTCATGGTGCGCGTTGCCGGTCTTCGCCAGCTTGTGGATCGCGGTTTCAAGCGTTTGCCAAAAGATGATGTTGATATTGATCAATTGCTGACGCAGATCATGGCGCGAAGTGCCAAATTGATGGCGCGCCAAAATCAGGTTTTGCCCGAATTGATTGGCTGTCTTCGCGATGAAAATATCCATGTTCTTTCGGATATCCCCGATGATGAGCAAGACCGGCTTTGGCTTGAAGATTGGTTCATTGATAATGTTCTGCCATTAATCACCCCGACAACGCTTGACCCATCTCACCCGTTTCCGTTTTTCCATAATGACGGCAAGGGCATGATGCTGGAATTGACCAGCCCGGACAGCAAGCCGATGCAAAGTGTGATTTTGCTACCGGCGAATTTGCCGCGTTTTGTCAAATTGCCCGGTGATGGGTTGCGGTTGCTTCTGGTCGAGGCGGTGATCCGTGCCAGCATTGTTAAAATCTATCCGCGCCATCAGCTTGTGTCGGCAGCGATGTTTAGCATCTTGCGTGATTCTGAAATCGAAATTGATGACGAAGCGAATGACCTGATTCATGAATTTGAAAATGCGCTTCGGGCGCGTCAACGTGGCAATGTGGTTTTATTGACCCTGTCAAAAGATGCGCCAAAACCAATCCGGCGTTTGCTGAAATCGGCAATGGGTATTGATGAAAATAATTTCTTTAATACCGATGGGCCAGTGGCGTTGAATAATTTTTCCGAATTGCTGGATTACATTCCCAAACATTTGCTGTTTCCGGCTTTTGCGCCGCGCTTTCCCCAGCGAATCAGGGATTTCAATGGTGATTGCTTTGCCGCAATCCGTAACAAGGATATCATTGTTCATCATCCTTATGAAAGTTTTGAAGTGGTGGTGCGCTATCTCCAGCAGGCTGCAACCGATCCTGATGTTTTGGCAATTCGCCAGACGCTGTATCGAACCACGTCAAATTCACCAATTGTAAAGGCGCTGATCCAAGCGGCCGAAAATGGCAAGACGGTTACGGCCGTGATCGAATTAAAGGCACGATTTGACGAGCGCAATAATATTCAGCTGGCGCGGGCGCTTGGCCGTGCTGGTGTGCAGGTTGCCTATGGCCTGACCGACCTGAAAATCCATCTTAAAATGTCGCTTGTTGTGCGGCGCGAACATGGCAAACTGGTATCTTATACGCATGTCGGCACTGGCAATTACCACCCGATCACCGCTGGCATCTATACGGATCTGTCCTATTTCACCTGTGACAAGGATGTGGGGCGCGACGCCTATGAGATTTTCAAATATCTGACAAGCCATGTGCAGCCAGATAAATTGAAACGCAGCTTTGTTTCGCCGCATCAATCATTTCCCCAGCTAAGGCTTATGATTCTTGCCGAGATCGAAAATTGCAAAAATGGTCTCCCTTCAGGCATCTGGCTGAAATGCAATTCGCTTGTCGATCATCGCTTGATCGAATTGTTGTATGAGGCCTCGCAGGCAGGCGTGCCGATTGAGATTTTGGCGCGTGGCATTTGCTGTTTGCGACCGGGCGTGGCTGGCCTGTCTGAAACCATTACGGTTCGGTCAATCATTGGCCGGTTTCTCGAACATGGGCGGATTTATGTTTTTGCCAATGGCGGTGAATTTCTATCTGACAAAAATACCGTGATGATTTCATCGGCCGATTTGATGCCGCGTAATTTGCGACGCCGTGTTGAGTGTTTTATGCGGCTGGAAAATCCGACCATTCGCAAACAGGTTCTCCATCAAATTATGGTGGCGCATCTTCGTGATGAAAAAAACGCTTGGTACTTGCAGCCTGATGGAAGTTATGTGCATCCTCAAACCGATGAGACGAGTTTCTCATGCCATGAATATTTCATGTCAAACCCTAGCCTGTCCGGGCTTGGCAGTTTGGCAGCCACGCAGGATAATGGTTAGGGAATTGGGACCGAAGCAATGAGCGCTGCTGCAAATCAATTGCCCATGACTGTTGCCGAACGGCTGTCGCATTTAGCCTATCAAGATGCTGTGCCACCAACCGCGCGCATTGCGGTGATTGATATTGGTTCTAACTCGGTTCGGCTAGTGATCTATGGCAAGAATGGTGCTTATCCGGCACCATTATTTGACGAACGATCAAATTGCCGGCTTGGTGCGGGGCTTGATGAAACCGGCATGCTTGCCAGTGATCGTATTGCGGTTGCTCTTGAAACCTTGACGCGGTTTGCCGCCATTATTCGTGCGATGAAGGTTGATAGCTGTTATCCGGTGGCAACCGCGGCGGTTCGGCGGGCAGGCAATGGTGATGAATTTCGCCGTCCTGCCGAGATTATTCTTGGCCAGCCAATTCAGGTTTTGTCGCAACAAGAAGAAGCAGCCCATGTGGCGCGTGGCCTGACCTTGAATGTGCCTGAGGCGAGTGGGTTGGTCGCCGATCTTGGGGGCGGCAGTATCGAAATTGTGGCATTGAAAAAAGGCGAGATTCGGCATTCAGTCAGTTTGAATTATGGCCATTTGTCAAATGCCGATGAGGCCGAAATCATTGCAGCATTCACGCAAATTGGCTGGATCAAAAGCTTTGCAGCCAAACAGCTATTCGGCGTTGGCGGTAGTTTTAGAGCGCTTGGTTCTGCCTTTATCGAACGCGAGGATTATCCCCTTCCAGTGCTTCATGGTCTCAAGATCAGCAGCGATATGGTAATGACGCTATGTGATGATTTTATCCAGCCCAATCCAGCGCTTGACGGTGTGCCGATGGCGCGGCGAAGCACCATGCCAATGGCGGCAAAAATCATTCGGGCGCTGGTTGATATTGCGGCAGTGCGCCGGGTGATTGTCAGCGGCACCAGCATTCGTGATGGCGTTGTTGCCATCAATGAGTTGAACGAAACCCAAAGAGCCGATTTTCTGGAGGCGATCAGTCAGGAAATTGCTGGCGCCAGCGGCCGGTTTGTTGGTGTGTCGGATGCGCTGAAACAATTTTTGCAGCCATTGACGATTGGCCGTAAACCTAGCTTTGCGCGGCTGCTTGATGTGGCCTGTAATCTTGCTGATATGTGTTGGCACGAACATAGCGATATGCGCGGTGATCTTGCCGCACGGCGAGTGCTTGGCCTGCCAGTGAATTGCATGACGCATAAGGAACGTATCTGGTTGGCAACGGTGCTGTATCACCGCTATGTTGGGCTGAAGCAGAACAAGCCGCACCCTGAAGAAATGGATAGCCTGCTTCGCACGAAACGGCGTGCCGAGGCGTTAACCGTCGGGCTTGCCTTGCGCTTTGCGCTGATTTTTAGTGCCGGAACATGCGATTATCTGAAAAATATCCGGCTTGAATGCCAGCCAGATGTGATGCGGTTGCATATTGATCCATCGGCGCGCGGCCTGTTTGATTCGCATTGCCAGCGACGGTTCGTTGATTTTGCAGCATCGGCAAATTGCAGTACCGAAGTGATTTATGACTAGGTTTTTGTGGCTTGTTGATGGCCCGCCCAACCCCCCGGCCCAACACCAAATGAGAAATGATCATGTCACAAGATAGCCATACGCAATCGCCTATCAGCCAGATTGGTGACATGCTTGATGATGGGTTGATCCTGACTAATCTTGATGGGGTTATCCGGTCGGCAAATCCGGCGGCGGTGCGCTGGTTTGGCGAAAATCTGACCGGACAGATGATCTTTGATGTGATCAATCACCCCAATATTGGTGACTTGTTTGCCAAGGCAGCGGATGGCGCCAAGCGGTGCGAAATGCGCTATGAGCCAACCAATATCATTCAGCGCGAATTTCGAATGCGTCTGCAGCGGATTGGCGATCAATCGGTTGCGCTATTGTTTCTGGATATGACCCTGCAACGCAATCTGGAAAAGGTGCGGCGTGATTTCGTTGCCAATGTCAGCCATGAATTACGCTCGCCGCTCACCAGCCTTGCTGGGTTTGTGGAAACCATGCTGTCGGATGAAGTGCCCGATCCGGCGATGCGGATGCGGTTCTTGACGATCATGGATGAAGAAGCCAAACGCATGTCGCGGCTGATTGATGATCTATTGTCATTATCGCGCGTCGAGGTGGATGAACATATCATTCCCGACAATCGGGTGAATCTAGCTGAATTGCTGCATTCGGTCGGCGATAGCATGAGTGGTCGCGCGATGAAAAAGAATATGAATATCAAAATCACCCAGCCCGATGATGCACAATCGCACGCCGCGCTGCCGGTGATTTTCGGCAAACATGATGAGATTACCGAAGTGTTTGTTAATCTTTTGGAAAATGCGATCAAATACGGGTTTGATGGCAGTGATATTACGCTTGCCATCACGATGGTGGCACCGCGTCATGTGCGTATTGACGTTACCAACTTTGGTGAGGGAATCGAAGAACGCCATTTGCCACGCTTGACCGAACGTTTTTACCGTGTTGATAAAGCCCGATCACGCCAGATTGGCGGTACGGGTCTTGGGCTTGCCATTGTGAAACATATCGTCAACCGGCATCGCGGCAGCCTGTCAATCACCAGCACGCTTGGTGAAACAACAAAATTTTCGGTTGATTTGCCGCTGGCACCTGTGGTGACCCCGCAGTGATGATCCCGCAGTGATGATCTCCGTTTAACGCCCCGATCATGCTACTAATCGGCACTAAATTTTCAAAAAAACCGACTTTGTCATAAAACTGTAACATCGCTGTCATTTAACTGTCGCAGTCAGTCGCTAAATCTGAACACGATCAGACGATATGGATCGTTTGACAGATTGTGAATTTAGGAGAAAAAGATGCGTTTTACCCCTTTGATTGCAGGCTTGATTGCCAGTGTTGCCGTATCAACTGCGGCGCAAGCAAGAGACCAGATTTCAATAGTAGGATCGTCAACAGTGTACCCGTTTGCAACGATTGTTGCTGAAAAATTTGGTCAGGCTAGCGGGTTTAAAACACCTGTCATCGAGTCGACCGGTACCGGTGGTGGCATGAAGTTATTCTGTAAAGGTGTTGGCGTTGAACACCCAGACGTAACCAATGCATCTCGCGCGATAAAAAGCAAAGAGGCTAAGATGTGCGCCGATGCTGGTGTCGAGTTTCAGGAATTTATCGTCGGCAATGATGGAATTGCTTTTTCGAACAGTTTGCAGGGCCAGGCGTTCAATATTTCTATTGCACACATCGCCGCAGCATTGGCGGCTGAGTTGCCGTATCAAGAAAATAACCTAAGTAATACATCCGCAAACAATCTTAAAACATGGGCTGAGGTCGACGCATACACCGCAAAACGCACTGGTGCCGCACCTGTTGGTTTGCCGAATATCCCAGTTTCAGTGATGGTTCCTCCGCCAACCTCAGGCACCCGTGATGCAATGGGCGCTCTTTTTATGAAGAATGGTTGGAAAAAGCTTGGGCTTGACGGAAGTGGATATAAAAAGCTGCGCGAGGATGGTGCCGCTATTGAAGTTGGTGAAAATGATTCACTCATCATTGAAAAGCTTGTCGCTGACCAGAATATGTTTGGTGTCTTTGGCTATTCATTCTTTGATCAAAATCGCGACAAGGTACAAGCTTCCATTCTTGATGGTGTGGCTTTGGACTTTGAAAACATTGCATCTTACAAATACCCTGGAGCGCGTCCGTTATTTTTCTATGTAAAGAAGGCGCACATGGGTGTGATCCCAGGCATGAGAGAATTCATCAATGAATTTGTTTCAGAAAAGGCGATGGGACTTGATGGATATCTTTTCCCAGCAGGTCTGGTGCCGTTATCAGAAGATGATTTTGCCAAGCAGGTTGTGGCGCGCGACGGGCTCTAGGCAAATTTCAAAAATAAAACCAGCATGCCACAAACAATGTATCAGTTTGTGGCATGTCTTTCTTTTTGGCTAGTGGCGTGCGAGGCAAAGTTTGCCGCTTGGCTACCATGAATTCCCTATCATCTAAATGTCAATGTGGTTATCGTGAAGCGAGGTAGTTGCCGGAATGGGCATGTTTGATTTTAGGTTGCGTAGGGCAGTATGAGTGATTTCCTTTCACCAAACTTTATGATTTTTGCAGCGACAATTGCGGCCGCATTTCTGTCATTCTATCTGGCGACTGGACGCGTTCGCAAACAAGCCATTGCCAGCCAGATCAAATCGCACTCGCTAAATCAATATTACGGATTTTATGTATCTTTATGGGTTCTGGTGCCGGCAATTTTACTGGCGCTGATCTGGATGTTTGCCGCTGATCCGATGCTGACAAGCGCGGCCAAGGCGCGGATGGTCGTCGCCTATCCGAACCTGCCGGACTCATTCCTGGATTTGAAAATGGCGCAGCTTGTCAATATCGCTGCAGGTTATATCAAAGCACCTGACGCGGTGATGGCCTCACAGGCCGAATTGCTTCGTGCCGCGCAGGCCTCGGCTGACCGCGCCCGCAGCCTGACTTTGGTGGCGGTGATGTGTATCGGCTTTTTCTATGCCTTCCGGCGGGTGTCGCCCGAATTGCGTGCCCGTGTGCTGTGCGAGGCATTTTTACGCCGCCTATTCTTTTTATCGGCTGTTGTGGCAATCCTGACAACGATTGGCATCGTGGCATCACTGCTGTTCGAGGCGGTTCGGTTTTTCCGCGAAATTTCGCTATTTGATTTTTTCTTTGGCACGCATTGGTCGCCAATGACCGCGCTTCGTCCGGGTGATGCTGCGGCTGCGGATGAATTTGTGGCCGGATCATCAGGGTCATTTGGTATGGTTCCGGTGATGGCTGGTACCTTGCTGGTGGCGGTGATTGCGATGGCGGTGGCGGTGCCAATCGGGTTGTTTTCAGCCATCTATACATCTGAATTTGCCTCGCGGCGGGTGCGCAATATTGTCAAGCCAACGCTTGAGGTTCTGGCCGGTGTGCCAACTGTTGTTTACGGTTTTTTTGCGGCGCTAACGGCAGCTCCTTTTTTCCGTGATCTTGGGTTGTTTGTCGGGCTTGATGTGTCATCACAAAGTGCACTTGCCGCTGGCGGCGTGATGGGAATCATGATCATTCCGTTTATTTCCTCATTATCGGATGATGTGATTACGGCGGTGCCGCAATCATTGCGCGATGGTGCTTATGGGTTGGGAAGCACGCGGGGCGAGACCATCATTAGGGTTGTTTTGCCAGCGGCGTTCCCCGGACTTGTTGGTGCCTTTTTATTGGCCATCAGCCGGGCAATTGGCGAAACCATGATTGTGGTCATGGCGGCAGGTGTTGCAGCGAATATGACGATAAACCCGCTTGAATCAGTGACCACTGTGACCGTTCAGATTGTCATGCTTTTGACTGGCGATAACGAATTTGACTCGGTGAAAACATTGTCGGCCTTTGCGCTTGGCATGACCTTGTTTGTGATTACTTTGCTGCTGAATGTTGCCGCGCTGACCGCGTCACGCAGGTTAGGACAACGTTATGAATAACCCCATCGAAATGATCCAGCCTGATGCTGAAACCCAAGCACGATTTGAAAAAATTGCGCAAGGCTTGAGGAAACGTCATGCCGCATCACGGCGGCTGAAAACCTATGGCATTATGGCGATTGTGACAGCAATCAGCTTTCTCGCGATCCTGCTGACAACGATCATCAGCAATGGTTACACCGCAATCCAGCAGACGGAATTGCAGATTGCGCTGACCATTCCAGCCGAAAAACTGCAAAATGACGATGGTACAATTGATCCGGTAAAGGCGCGTAAATTTAACTGGAACGGCCTGATCAAAAAAGCGTTCCGCGCCGAATTTCCAGATGTGACGGCGATGCTTGACCAGCGTGCGCTTGGCGAGATTCTATCGAAAAATGCAGGTTATGACCTTCGCCGTCAAATCGAGGCAAAGGGATCTATCCCCGTAGGCGAGGCAAAGCTATGGGTCAAGACATCGGATGATGTCGATATGCTGATGAAGGGCCGGCTTGACCGCAACCTTGACGAATCCCAGCGCCGGTTATCCGATCAGCAAATCGGCTGGATTGATACTCTTGTTGCGGATGATCGTATCCGGCTTGTGTTTAATGATACATTTTTCACCGCGGCAGATTCGCGTGAGCCGGAAAGCGCTGGCGTCCTTGGTGCGACGGTTGGATCGGCAATGGCATTATTCGTGACGGTTTTGCTGGCTTTGCCACTGGCTGTTATGGCGGCTGTCTATTTGGAATATTTTGCCCCGCCTGGCCGCGTGACCGATTTTATCGAGGTGAATATCAATAATCTGGCAGCGGTACCGTCAATTGTTTTTGGCCTTTTGGGTCTTGCGGTCTTTCTTGGGTTTTTTGGCATGCCGCGATCAGCCCCGCTGGTTGGCGGGATGGTGCTGGCGCTAATGACCTTGCCAACCATCATCATTGCCACACGCGCGTCAATTCGTGCCGTGCCAACCTCGATCCGTGATGCGGCGCTTGGGCTTGGGGCGTCACGCATGCAGGCCGCAATTGATCATATTTTGCCGCTTGCCGCGCCGGGGATTTTAACCGGAACCATCATTGGCATCGCGCAGGCGCTTGGTGAAACCGCACCGCTGATTATGATTGGCATGGTTGCTTTTATCGTTGATGTGCCAGCCACCCTAACCGATCCGGCAACGGCATTGCCGGTACAGATTTACATCTGGTCAGATAGTGCCGAACGCGCTTTTTACGAACGGTCATCACTGGCAATTATGGTGCTTTTGACCTTTTTGATTACAATGAATATTTCGGCGGTTCTGTTGCGCCGCAAATTTGAGAAGAAGTGGTAACAAATTCGATGGATACAGTCGTCGATATGGCAAATGCCATCAAAATTCAGGCCAAAGATGTCAATGTGTTTTATGGCGAAAAACAAGCCTTGAAAAATGTGTCGATTGATATTGAAGATCGGTCGGTAACGGCATTTATTGGCCCGTCAGGTTGCGGCAAATCAACCTTTCTGCGCTGTTTTAACCGCATGAATGATGTCATCCCTAGCTGCCGTGTTGAAGGGTCGATCATGATGGGTGATGTTGATGTGAACAGCCCGCAAACCGATCCGGTTTTGCTTCGGGCGCGCATTGGTATGGTGTTTCAAAAACCGAACCCCTTTCCCAAAACAATTTTTGAAAATGTGGCCTATGGGCCGCGCATTCATGGGCTGGCACAAAGCAAAAGCGAGCTTGATGACATGGTTGAAGACAGTCTGAAAAAAGCGGGTCTTTGGGGTGAGGTCGCCGACCGGCTTGCCGATCAGGCAACCGGCCTTTCGGGCGGCCAGCAACAGCGGCTTTGTATCGCGCGGGCGATTGCGGTCGGGCCGGATGTTCTGTTGATGGATGAGCCTTGTTCGGCACTTGATCCGATTGCCACTTCGGTGATTGAGGAATTGATCAGTGAATTGCAGCAGCGCTTTACCATTCTGATTGTCACCCATTCGATGCAGCAAGCGGCAAGGGTGTCGCAGAAAACCGCCTATTTCCATCTTGGAACGCTGGTTGAATATGGCGATACAAAAGACGTGTTTACCTTGCCGAAAAACGAACAGACCGAAGCCTATATCTCTGGCAAAATTGGTTAGGAAAAATTATGGATACACAAAAACATATCAGCTCGGCTTTTGATCAGGATTTGATGATCCTGAATGATTCATTGCAACAGCTTGGCGATTTGGCATGCCAACAGCTTGAAGGCGCTATCGAAGGGCTGGCAATGCAAAATCAAGCCAATCTTGATAAGGTCATTAAAGGCGATGCCGCGCTTGATGCGCTTGAGGCCGAAATCAATGAAAAGGCGATTGAGGTCATTGCAATCCGCTCGCCGCGTGCCAAGGATTTGCGCTATGTTCTGGTGGCGTTGAAAGTGGCAACGATTCTCGAGCGCATGGGTGATTATGCCCGCAATATCGCCAACCGAACCAAGGTGATTATGACCGCTGGCAATGAAAATATCCCGGGTGTGAATATTGGCCGTATGGGTCAGGTGACGCAAGAAATGGTGCGTGATGCAATGAAATCCTATCAAAATCGCGATGCGGAAATGGCACTTGCCGTTTGGCGCCGTGATATCGAGGTGGATCATATGCATACCACATTTCATAAAGAGGTCTTGGCCTCGATGTCGCGCAACCCGAATATGGTTGGTACTGGCGCACATCTTTTGTTTATCGCCAAAAATATTGAACGGATTGGCGATTATGCCACTGGCATTGCCGAACAGGTGCATTTCCTTGTTGAAGGCGCGATGCCTGACGAAGACCGGCCAAAAGCCGATAAAACCAGCAAGGTCGTTGGCACCTGATTTTGAGATAGAGAGAGATGCCGGTAAAAATCCTGATTGCCGATGATGAGCCGAACCAGTTGGAACTTTTGTCCTATAATCTGGTACAGGCCGGTTTTGACGTTGCGCAGGCACATGATGGCCAGGCTGCGATAACGATGATCGAGGATTGGCACCCTGATTTGGTGGTTCTTGACTGGATGATGCCGCATATGTCAGGGATTGAACTTTGCCGGATATTGCGGTCACGCACCGATACGAAATTACTACCAATCATCATTCTCAGCGCCCGCGGTGAAGAAGGCGACCGCACGCTTGGGCTGGATACCGGGGCTGATGATTATATGTCGAAACCCTTTTCACCGCGCGAGCTGGTGTCGCGGGTCAAGGCGCTTTTACGGCGATCGCGCCCCGCCTTGATGAATGATGTTCTGGAATTCGAGGATTTACAGCTATTCCCAAGCCGGATGGAAGTGTTTCGTGGCGGCGTTCGGGTGGCGCTTGGGCCAAAGGAATATCAGCTTTTGTCGGTCTTGATTGAACGTCCCGGTCAGGTGTTTAGCCGATCCCAGCTTCTTGACATGGTTTGGGGGCATGGCGTTTATGTTGAAGAACGCACGGTTGACGTTCATTTAAGCCGGCTTCGCAAGGCGCTTGATCAGGCAGGTGATGCACCTTTGCCAAATCTGATCCGCACCGTGCGCGGCAGTGGCTATGCCCTTCAATCTGGATGATTGAAAATGCGGGGTGATTGCCAATCCTCGATAAAAACATTAGCAAGATCATCAGAATATTGTATCACCGGTCTAGACGGCGTGATGACAGGCCAACCAGAGATCAGCACCCGCCAGATTAGTATCGCCAGATCGGCAAATAACAAGGTTTGAAAATATGGCAAAGACAAAAAAGCGCGGCGCATCACATCACGATAGCGACGCGCCAGCGCATTTCGTGCCGCTGGCGGTGATCATTGATGAATATGATGGCGTTCTTGGCCAATATATCAGCGCGACTGGTGCGGGTGATGTTGTGGTGACAATGCCGGTTACGGTTGATGTGGCACGCGAAGGCAAACAGAAATTTTTTGTCGCGGTTGCGGTTACAACGGCATTTGATGACCCCGAAGCCTTGTCGGATGAAATTGAACGAACCGCCCCAAAGGGGCATCGGCCAGTGTTTGCATGGGTTCCGGCCAATCTTTTCGGCCGCGATGATTTTGGTATTTTTATTGATGAAGTGCCAATTGGCGAAGTGTTGAAAAACAGCCTTGTGAATGAAGTGATCGAACAGGCCGCGATTGAGGCAACTGTTGTTGCACTCAGCAAGTAACCAACAATTGGCCGTTGCGTAATAACCTGTCATCCTTGGGTCATGTGAAAGAGCGGATGAAAATGCCAACCATCTATATTGATGCAGATGCTTGTCCGGTAAAAGCCGAAGCCGAAGCGATTGCCAGTCGTCATCAGCTTCGTCTTGTGATTGTTTCAAATGGGGGCATTCGGCCATCGGCAAACCCGCTTGTCGAGCTGGTGATTGTCAGTGAAGGTGCCGATATG
>Ga0255782_10000393_pt1 | contig 39037 bp, 36 predicted proteins | sample 101ome_26_FD_179980 | JGI IMG/M metagenome (GOLD analysis project Ga0255782, IMG submission 179980) | Coastal salt marsh microbial communities from the Groves Creek Marsh, Skidaway Island, Georgia - 101408AT metaG (version 2) | ecosystem: Environmental > Aquatic > Marine > Intertidal zone >...
TGCATCAATGTTTAGACCAGTAACTGTACCGTCTGCATTAACTGTTAGCGTTTTTGCTAATTGTGATAATTCAAGGTTGCGACTCATGTGTAATAATCCTGTTGTTATTACACTTATTTATCGATTAAATAACCTAATGTATTATTCAGAGAATGTTGCCCACTGTGATTCTGGTTCTAGTTCTGGTTGTGCATCTGTATCATATGTTGCAATACTGTCTACTATAGTAACCATATATGGGTATACAATTTCATCTTCACTAGATAAAGTAATAGTATTTGTTGTAACACTATACTGTGTCCCGCATCGTGTTAAATGATCTTCTCTAGAAACTATTTCAGGATCAATCATACCAATCATTTCAAGTGTGTTAATATCGTAAACTATATATCTTTCCATCTTTTATCCTATTTTGTATAATCTAATATAAAATTCATATCCACCACCGCTATTTAGGTTACTAAGTCCAACTGTTGGAATAAATTCAAAAGTTTGATTAGCAGGGTAGGTCCCGTCAACACCGTATTTGTGTCGTATTACCAAATCAGCAGCTCTATTTCCTGTATTCGGAGCGTGTCCCATTGCTACTCCAGACCAATTAAATGTAAATGCAGTTGGAGCATTAGACCCAGTATTTGTAAAATAAAAAGGATCATACGAAACAAACGTGCTATAGTGACTAAGCCCAGCATTAAATGAATTAGTATAAATTACAAATCTATACATTCCGTCACCATAACCAAGTGATGCAATCTCGCTTCTTGTTGAAAACACATATGAAGTACCAGCAGTATAATTACCTGTAGGAGCCCATTGTTTAATTGTATCAGTTAATAGACTTTTGACTCTTACTTGTCCATTAACATGTAAAGACCTGTCAGGTGAAGTTGTACCAATACCAATATTTCCGTTTGAATCAATAACAAATCTAGCATTACTTCCGTTATTCCAATCTCCTATATTTGCATATGGAGTATGTTTAATTCTAAATTCTCTGCCTTCAGTAATGTCCATCCACGGAGAACCTGATCCAACAGCTAGTGATAATCCGTTGGTATTACTACCATTTTCGTTTCTAATTCTAATGGCATTATCATTCCCAACTGCTACGTCCAATGCTTTATCAGGAGTAGTTGTACCTATACCTACGTGTCCGTTATCTTTATTAATACTCATACGTATTTGGGGACTGTTATAAGTACCAGTTGCAAATCTCAGTGTTGAATATTCTCCGCTTGGGCCGCTAGTTCCGTGAATAACAAAACTTTGTGTACCATCATAATACATCTGGCCACGAATACTATTACTATCACTACCGTAAATTCTAATACCGCCATCAATACCGTCTGTTGCTTGTTCAATAGTAACCGTACTGTCTAGATTAGTGTCTCTGTTAATGCCCAGTTTGCCTTTGCCACCACTTGACGTTAAAACAAGATGATCATCTGATGTTGCAAAGTCAAAATTAGTACTAGTATTTTTACGTATAGCAAAAGCACCATCACTGTTTCTTACTGTAAGTTTGTACTGTCCGTTAGGTGCTCCCCAACCATCATCTTGTAGTACAATACCCATTGTACTGTTGCCTTCATTACCGTAAATATGAAGTTTATCAACTGGATTTGCCGTCCCAATACCAATGTTACCACCATCTGTAATGTATAGTGCATTTGCAGTTGCATTGGTTTCCCATCTGTGATAACCACCAGCTATATGTGCTTGATATCGCATACCAGATCCCATGCTAGCAAATGTAAATGCTCTTGTGCCGTCATCATCTTCAAAGTTAATTAATGCACCAGTTGTCAGTTGCCTCATATTTAAAACACGCCAACCACTAAAGCCAGCGTGACCTGAACCAATGGATACATCTCCACCAGATGTAATACGCATACGTTCTGTATCTTCAATATAGAATCTAATATGATCTGCACCAATTGAAAGTGGTGTAAATGAAGATGTTGATCTGTTGTACGATAGGATTCTATTCGTACTTGTAGTTGGATCATCTGGGCTAATCTCAATTCCATTTGCACCAGAAGAAGAAACTGCGAATTTCTTAGAAGGACTCGTCGTCCCAATACCAACATTACCGTCATATCCAATAAACATTTTTGTTGACGCTGATCCGGAATTACTTGTGCTAAATCTAATATTTGTACTGCCGCCATTGCTACGTGCATCAATATCAAAGTTACCACTGACAGTATCGTAATTTAACACACCCACGTTGTCTGCTGGATGCGTATATGAAGTACCTTTTAATCTTAATTGTCCGCCACTTTCAATGTTTAATGTACCAGTCATAGTATCGCCTGATTTGCTAACTTTAGTACCAATATTTGTACTAACCGTTGTAGCAAAGTTAGGGTCATCTCCCAATGCCGCAGCTAGTTCATTTAGTGTATCCAATGTAGCTGGTGCACTGTCAGTAATACTTGCTATGATATTAGTCGCTGTATCAAAATCATTACTACTCAAGTAACTAGCAACACGAGCGTCTGTATAGTAAAGGTTACTACTTCCTTCACCTAGTTCGTCAGTATTTGCACTGCCTGCTTGCTGCCATGCACTTCCATCCCAAATATAAAGTTTGTTTATATCAGTAGCAAATGCCTGATCACCAGCATTGTTTCCAACAAGTGGCAAATAAGTGCTGTCTTGATATACGTTAACTTTTGCAACAACAGCTGATCCATCTTCAACTACTAGTTCAGCAGTACCAGCTACTTCACGGATCTTGTTTTCAAAACTTGGTGTGTTCTCAACATAAGTTGCTAAGTCTTGTGGAACGAACTTTCCGCTACCAGCGTCATACACCAAGCACATTTGATTAACTAGACTAGGAATTGGTCTTAGTTCAACTGGTGTTTTATGTCCCTCTTGTGTGTGCTGGAAGTAGACGATATAATTTCCATTGTTATTTGTTTCAATGGCTAAATCTTTAATTGTAATCGCTCCACGCATTGCTGAGTGGTTACCACACTGGTAGTACAGTGTGTCAGGAGCATCATTTGGTACTACAATAGTTACAGTACCACTATCACTACGACTGCCAGTAACTCCATTGGTATATTCACCAAAGTAAGTACCTGCTGAAAAATTGGTCCCGTTATCTGTTGTTAAGTAGAATGGATGTCCAGTTGCACTTACATTGAATGTGTAAGTACCACCACGATAAAACGGACCTATGTTAGGGTTATCTCCTTTAGCCGCTCCGCTAAATGTATAAGCACCTGCACCGTTGTTTGTGACGGTATAACTTACATTTGGAGGTGTTAAAGTTGGTAATGTAATCGTACTTGGAACGCTAATGTTAATGCGCTGTACGTCAGTTGCGTTGCCGCCATTAATATCTGGATGACTATCACTTACTGGACCAGTACTAACAGCCCAGTCAATTAAGTTATCAGTTCCTGCACCGTCAATCCACTTCAGGTAAAGACTATGTGTTTGTGTCATTTGATCGAATAGATCATATGCTGCATAGTTATTGATGGTGTATGTGCCCTGCAAATACAGTGGTACTTGAATTTCAGGTGAATTTGTAATTTCACGTCTAGCATAAGGCAAGCTACTTGTCAACCAGGTCCATAACCAGGCAGTATCTTGTCCTGCTTGTGGAGCAGAGACTTGTATTTCCAGTACTTCAGGAGCAATTGCTAAGTCAACTTCAGGAATGTTGTCTTCAGTAATAGTTTTATTGCCCAGTTCAATACTATTACCACTTAAATATAAATCACGAAATTTATTTGATGCGCTACCTAAGTCATATGCTTCAGTAGTATCAGGAATAATATCTCCACTAACACTACCTAATTTAGTTTGCACTCTTGCATCAGTGTAAAATAAATTCGTGCCTTCAATTAAAGTGTCTGTATCAATAGTTGTACTATTGACGATACTTTTCCAAGCACCGCTAGTGCTGTCATAGATCCAACGGCGACCTTTTTCATTATGAATGTCGCCATTGGTTGGGTTACTGGGGAAGTTAACTGCCATCGTGTAATAATCCTGTTGTTATTACACTTATTTATGCCATGGACTGGTTACAATTTTACTATTGATTGCAATTTAGTTATAGACCAGCATCGTCTAAACGTGCTTGTAAACTATCAATTTTATCAGACATTTCTTGCATTGCTTTAACCATCATAGGTATAAGTTGACGTTCATAAATTGCAAGGGTATTTTCAATTGTTCCATCTGGTTCTAGATCTTCACCATATTGTTTATCTACCCTATAATGAGTAGTTCCCATATCATAAGTTACTGTAGGATCAACTGCTTGAACTTCTTGAGCAATAAAACCATAAATATATTCTTCTTCAGCTGTATATTTCCAGTCAAAACTTACTGGACGAAGTTGTTTAATTTTTTCCAATTGGTTGTCTAAATCAACAACATTGGTTTTTAGTCTTGCATCAGATCCACTGTAAATTTGTGATCCGCCTTCAGTAACACCAATGTTGCCATTTGGTGTATCAACACTAAATCTAATAGTATTACCACCGGTGGTGGCATTTCTAGAGGTATTATTATCGCCATAAACACGGAAGTGACCATGGCTTTGGTTAGTACTAATGTTTACACCATCATAGTACCACATTTTGTGGTTATAATCACCAGTGTCACGGAAAATAGTCTGTCCATCATGGTGTACAAAACTTCTGTAACCATTACCACCATTACCGCTTCTATAATGGAATCCAGCATCACTAGTGCTTTCACCTCTAACAGATTGTCCAGCAGTAATATGTCCATCAAAATAATGTTGCCCTTGGTTATCTCTAAATTCTGTTGCTGTAGCAGTCTTTACAATACTTGTAAACTGTGATGAGTTAGAAACACCTTTGGCCCCATATCCAGAGCCAGTGGATTTTGATCCAGGTCTCGCCATCGTAAAGATTGGATCACCATTAGCCCAACCTCTACCAAATGTTTCCATGTCAGCATTGTTATAACCACCAAAGTGATATGCTGGATGGAAACTTGGTGTTACATTACTGTCAGCGTTGTTTGTATAGATTAATACGCCATCATTGTAGTTATAGTTGTAAATCCCCATACAGTTGGATTCACCACGTATTGCTTCATTAAATGTAGAGCCGTTATTTCTAAATGCTACAAACCCTGCTCCTACAGACATACCTGTCATACTAGTTGTGCCCGGTCCACCATTGCCGCCTGATGTTGCATTAATATCAAGTAATGTGTTTGGATTTGTTGAACCAATACCAACATTACCATTATAATTAATAGTCAGTCTTTCAGCAGCTGAATTAGTATTGTCTGTGGTCCAGAAACTAAGATTTCCAGAACTAACATTGCTAGCGGCTGTATCTCTAGAAGAATAACTTCTAACTCCTGCAACTTTCCAGTTAAATTGTTCAGACACAAGCGGTGAGTCTGACGACCCAAACCAAAGAGATCCTAGCCAACCTTGGGCACCACCTCCGGCAGTATTTGATGGACCTGTACTTACAATAATATTGGCTTCATTACCATCAGCAACTAATATCCCCCCAGCGTCAGGATATCCAATTCTAGAAACATGAAGTTGTGAACCAGATGCAGGCCATTCAGATTCTAAATTGCCCTGATCATATCTATCACCAACAATCATATTTCCAGATACATCTAATCTTGCACGAGGGGCTGTTGTATTAATACCAACATTACCAGATGAATCGATCACCAGACGGTCATCAGTTCCTAAACCAACGCCGCCATCACTAATTCTAAAGCTATTGTCAGAACTTTCAATACCAATAAAAAATGTTTGACCACTGCGGTTAAATTTGATACTAGCATCACCAGTGGCAGAGTTTTGAACTAGTATCTGCTGATCATCACCACTCACTACATGTAATGTGTTTTCAGGAGTAATAGAACCTATTCCGACCCGATTTGTTACAGCGTCTACAAAAAATGTGTTTGTGTCAATGATAACATCACCATCAGCATTTGTAGCTAATACTCCAACAATTCCATTATCACCATCTAATACTAATGCCATGTCTTTACTCCGGTTTCTCTGGCCATACTACATCAGCTAATGTCTGATATGTTTCTGTTATGTCACGCAATGCTTGTCTATAAGGTTGCCATGCAAGTCTAGTCGATTCTGGAATGTCTAATTGCTGTGTCCAGTCACTTTCAGCGAGTCTTTTATTTCTTTCTGTTCTCAATTCATCTAGTTTAAAATTATCTACACTGATATTGTACTCCGTCTGAAAAGTTTCAAAATCAATTGTGCCATTAAATTCAATATTATTTTCAAAATCTTCAGCAGTTGCAATATCACCACGAATTACATATGGCGTCATACCTAAACGATCAAAAGTCAATCCTATATAAAAATGTTCCATTATTGTTCGTACTCCGTAATAATATATTGATTAGCATCACCAGTTGTATGATAAAAGTTAAATCCACTTGGTACACTGCCGCTTGTACTTCCCTGTAGTTGTATAGTTATAGCAGTAGTTCCTGTTGTTGTATATAAAAACTGACTTCTTAAGTAATGATGGCTTCTTTGTTCATCAGCATCAAAGTTACCACGAGCACGGTTATTTTCCCAAACTACTGCACCATTTACTAAAAATCTTATGAGTGTGTCACCACTGCCGTTACTTGTTGATCCATTCCAAGTCTGTACACCGTGTTCAATAACTAATAAATTTCCAGCTTTTTTAGGTGTATAAGAAATACTATTTCCTACATTTGTATATGCTTGGTTGCTACTGATAGTAGTGCTGTTTCCTGAACCCATATGATAACGCTGTACATTTACTACTGGTAAAGTTTGTCTACCATTTACGTGATATCCTTGTGCATTGTGCGTACCAAACGTTTGTGACTTATAAGTTGCTGTATTATCTATACGGAAGATTTCATCAGCACCGCCGTTACCCCAGAACTTAAATTCATCACCGCTTTGAATTGTCAATACTTTAGTAAAAGTACCATTTCCTGCATCACTAGTCTGTAATTCAATATCAAAAGGACTAGATGGATCAGCAATAAATCTTGTCTTATCTCCAATATCCAGATTTGTATGTACTTTAACACCACCAGCTGCATATGCAGACAGTCTTAAGTTACTTGTGTCTCCGCTAGACGAACCAGTGGCTAAATGTACTTCTTCACCTTCCACTACCATATCACGAAGATTACCACTAACAGGATCTATACTTGCTAAACCTGTTCCTGCAACACTGCCTTCGTTACTGACTCTTACATTAAATGATCTGTTTGTGTTTAGGTTTACATCTAATTTGTTTCTTGGACTATCTGTACCAATACCAATGTTACCAGATGAATCTATTTTTAATCGTAATTGTTGAGCTGTTATCGCACCACCAGTATAAAATCTAAATTGGCCATATTCATGAAAGTCCATAGTGTCAATGACATCGTCATTTCCCACTCTCATAAAAATACTATGATTAAAATCATTTTCAGCACCTGCGCCAAGTATTAGCCCTGCTTGGTTGCTTGCTGTAGAATTAACATTGGCTCTAATATGACCAGATTCTGCTTGAGTACCAGCATATGTATTTTTATTTGCTACTGTAATTACACCATCATTTTTAAGAACCAAGCTATTATTTGGTGCATCTTCGTGTCTAATGTTTTCTACTAATAATGTACTCATACTGGTTTCTCCGGCCAAACAACATTTTCTGGGCTGCTATATGTTTCTGTAATATCTCTCAGTGCTTGGCGATAAGGCTTCCAGGCATCACGTGTTGCTTGTGGGATATCTTCCATCTGTGTCCAGTCTGTTTCAGCTATTTTTCTGTTGCGTTCTATTCGCAAATAAGTTAATGGCAAGGCAGATTGTAATTCTGTTGCTTTTGCTTCCACTTCAGACCAAGTCATACTAAAGTCTGCTGGATCATTACTCCATATAATACTATCGTTATCGTCTACACCATTACTTTCCCAATAAACTTCCAACCATTCAGCCTCAGTTGTTGGAATAATGTCACTTTCTATTTTAAAGGCTTTTCCGAGAGGGCGAACAATTGCACTACATGCTTCTGCTATATAATTAATATTCATTATTGTCTAATCTCCCTGGCTGTAATAATAACTCTAGATGCATATCCCCAGGTACCGTTATCACTACTACTATATCCAATATAAATTGTACCACTATCGCTGCTTTCTTGTTTCATTTCAAATCCGTATGTACACTGACTTGTTGATCCGGGTCTATCATATGCAATCCAGCTCTCTAAGTTCTGGTCATTATGGTCATAACCATTTTGTGATCTAGCACCACCACCAGCTACTCGCATTCTGCTACTTCCAGACTGTTGCCCAGCACTGGTAATTAAATGGCTACTGTTAGGTGAATATCTTACGCTACGGAATACAAAAATATTGTTAGCACCAGTTGTTGTCTGGTTGAGAGGTACAAAATAATGTAACACAATTAAACTGTCACTGAATTTTGGAGTTATATTAAGTCGATAACTTGAATTAGGTTCTCCCCAAGCGTTAACACTACTAAAGGTAGACAATACATTGGTTTCCATTACAACTTCTTGTACAACACTTCCAGCACCGCCTGTTAAATATCCTTGGACTTCAAGATCTCCGCGACCACTTAATCGCATTTTTTCGTCATAAGTACTACTATCACTGTTTTTAATATTCCAGGTTAACCACGGATAGGTCTGACCATAGGCTGACATATCATTGTTATTACCCCAATAAAACCAATTGGGGCGCATTTCAATACCAATTTCTTCAGGACCTGTTTGATAATTATGTCCCCAGCCTTTCCATTTAAAACTTCCTGGACCATTTGCACTATTACTTCCTGTAGTGGACGAGGTCGAAGATAGTTGCAGTGTAGTTCCTGTTGGGTTGTTACCAGCACTGTCTTTGTAATCTGCAATATCCAAATATGTGGAAGGCGCAGTAGTATTAATACCCACACGTGCTTTGTTGGTACTGTCATTTTTTCCTTTAAGGATAATATCTGCTTGTCCATATTGACAATTTGGCTCAATATGTATATCATAACCACTAGTGCCATATACGCTTCCTCTATCTCCAGCACCGTAAAATGCAACACCAGTATTACTACTATTGTTTCCACTTGAAACTAAGATAAATGCATTATCGTCTCTCTGAAAACTTGCAATATAGTTTGTGTTATTGTGTCTATTAGCTGTATTGGTTTGTGTAGGAGAAACTGTAAAGTTATTTCCAACAGTGTTGCCAACTTGTAACGAGTCACTTATTACTGCATTTGTTATGGTTATGTTTCCACTGCTGTCTGCTTGTACAATTTTATCCAACTCAATAGTAGTACTACCAGCAATGTCTGGTGCTACTAGATCTACATATCCGCTTGTATCGCCTTTTATTCTTAAATTTGCCATTATACTATAACCCACCTACTGCCACTACTTATCGTTACTGTTACACCACTATCAATAGTAACAGGACCTGCTGCCATTGCACTGTCTCCCACTGCAATAACATGATCTACTGTCACTGTTTGACTGTTTGTAAAGAACGGTTGGTTGGCTCTAACACCACCAGTGACATTAATGTCCTTGTTTAAATCCCATTCATCATTTGTGCCATCATATGTAATAGTGGCATTTGCACCTGCAACTGTGATACCTGCACCATTGGCCGTAGTATTATCAGTTGCATTTTTAGCAATTGTAATATTGATATCTTCAACATCAAGTGTTGCTGTGTTGAGCGTAGTTGTTGTTCCATTAACAGTTAAGTTACCGCCAACTGTAACATCTCCACTTAATGCTGAACTAATTCTTGCATCTGCACGAGCATCAGTGTAATATAAATTGCTGACACCTTCTGCTAAATCATCAGTGTCTTTACTACCGAATGCAGTGTCAAAGTCACTCTGACTAAATGGTGCGCTTGGTGTCCAATTGGCACCGTCCCATACAAGTGCATCTCCACTTGTTGGTGCTGATGATGTTGTATCTACATCCGATAAATCATCTACACTTGCCGCAGCGATGCGAGCATCTACACGTACATCTGTGTAAAATAAGTTAGTTGCACCTTCAGTAAGATCGTCAGCATTTGTACTACCTGCTTGTTGCCATGCACTGCCATCCCAGATATAAAGGATATTGTTATCTGTTGCGAATGCCTGGTCACCAGCATTGTTGCCTGTTAGCGGCAAATATGTGCTGTCATCGTAAATGTTAACCTTAGCAACAACGGCTGAACCATCTTCAACAACCAGTTCAGCAGTACCAGCCACCTCACGGATCTTATTCTCGAATGACGGTGTGTTCTCTACATATGTAGCCAAATCCTGCGGTACGAACTTATTGACGCTGGCATCATATACCAGACACATCTGGTTAACAAGACTTGGAATAGGACGTAGCTCAACTGGTGTCTTGTGACCTTCTTGTGTGTGCTGGAAGTAGACAATATAGTTTCCATTGATGTTTGTCTCAATAGCCAAGTCTTTGACTGTAATAGCACCTCTCATAGGTGCATGGTTACCACACTGATAGTAAAGTGTATCAGGTGCGTCATTTGGTACTGTAAATGTAATTGTACCGTTGTCAGTTCTTGATCCAGTTACGCCGTCAGTATACTCTCCAAAATATGTTCCACTAGAAAAATTAGTACCGTTGTCAGTTGTAAAATACAGTGGATGGCCAACAGCGTTAATATTGATTGTATATGTACCTCCTCTATAGAACGGACCCAAGTTGGGGTTATCGCCTTTAGCTGCACCGCTGAACGTGTATGCACCTGTTCCGTTGTTAGTAACAGTATAACTTACGCTAGGCGCATTCAGTGTTGGTAATGTAATACTACTAGGTACACTGATGTTAATACGTTGTACGTCTGTGGCATTGCCCCCGTTAATATCTGGATGAGTGTCACTTACTGGTCCACTGCTGACTGCCCAACTAATTAAGTTGTCTGTTCCTGCGCCATCAATCCACTTCAAATAAAGTGAGTGTGTTTGAGTCATCTGATCAAATAGATCATATGCTGCAAAATTGTTGACAGTGTATGTACCTTGCAAGTATAATGGTACTTGAATTTCTGGTGAATTTGTTATTTCACGTCTGGCATAAGGTAAACTACTGGTTTCCCAAGTCCAAAGCCACTGTGTGTCTTGTCCTGCTTGTGGCGCAGAGACTTGAATTTCTAGTACTTCTGGTGCAATTGCTAAGTCAACTTCAGGAATATTATCTTCGCTAAGAGTTCTATTACCAAGTTCAATACTATTGCCGCTCAAATATAAGTCACGGAAACGATTAGTTGTACTCCCCAAGTCATATGCAATATTGGTGTCAGGAATAATGTCACCACTTACATTACCTAGTTTAGTCTGTACACGAGCATCTGTATAATAAAGGTTAGTGCTACCTTCTGATAAATTATCAGTATCGTCTAATCCAAGTGCAGATAAATTAACAAAGTTTGCATTACCATGTAGTACTATTTGTATTACATCATTAGTAAATGGAGGGTTAACAAATGTTACATCGCCATTTGCAAAACTATAATCAGTAGTTTCCTGTAATAATACACCATTTAAGTAAACAAATGCACTTACATTAGATCCTACACCTGTACTAAAAACTGTAGTAGTGTTATCGCCAGTAAATTCTTTAAGGGTAAATGCAGCTTGATCACCACCTGTTGTACTGATCCACTCAGTACCAGTCCAGATAAACAGTTCAGCACTAGTACCGCTGTCAAACCATAAATCTCCGCTTTGTGGTGATGTTGGAGCAGTATCGCTAAATGTTACAGCAGCCAAATCTGCCCAGCTAATATTGCCTGCACCGTCTGTTTGAAGAACGTTGCCAGTACTGCCGTCTGCTGTTGGTAATGTAAATGCACTGTTAATCTGTACTGCGCCAGACAGATTACTGATGTGTGCATTTGCGAATTTATTATTGGCGCCGCCAAGATCCTGGTCATTATCCGTCTGCGGAATCAGACCACTTTTGACTACAAATGGTTTATTATTTGCCACGGTTCACTTTCCCCTATAGCTGTATGTTATATGTATTTATTAAATTTACTATGTCTAATGATTTATGTATCGCCTACATATCCAGGATCCGCATATCCAGTGGACATATATCCTAAATCTGTAGGAGTATCTTCAACATAGCCTGGATCTACATAATCAACAGGACCATATAATGTGTCAATATCTGTAGGAGCATCTTCTACATAATCATCTATTACATAATCGTCAAGTACATAACTAGTATCTGGTACATGAACATTAATTGTACTTCTTGTAACTTTAAAATCTGTAAGATTTGCAGTAGCGGGTGTTGCTAATAATCTAAAATTCGTACCGTCAATATCTACATCATATGTTGCTACTGGAGATGTGCCCGTAAACACTGTGCCATATTCACTTGCATAAGCAGTAGTATTGTCATGAATAACTAATAACTCAGTTACATGGTATTGTGCAGTTATTGTATCAACCGCTTGTACTACATATTTTGCACTACGATAAGATGTTATTGGGAATGTATCAATTGCTACTTGTGTTGCAGCAGTTGTTACATCTGATGCAGTTGCTAACGTCTGCACTCCATCAATTAGAATTTCAGTCTCTGCTTTTACTTGTCCTGAGCTAGTAACAGTTAGTGCAAGGTTGCCAGCAGTATAAAATTTTAATTCATCATTATCAGTTCCACTACTTGTTTCTGCACTGATGTAAGTGTCTTGGTCAACGTCAATGACGCCGCCAAGACCACTCCAGTTAGTTCCATTATACCCTTCAAACTGACTACTATCAGTATTGTAGCGTATGTGACCTTGTAATGCTGTAGGACGTTCTAGTGTTGTACCTACAGGTAGTTTAACTGCGGTGTTACCACTAAAGGTAGCATCGTAAAATGTTGCACTTCCAGGTGTACCTGAAAATACTTCATTAGTATTTGTAGCATCAGGAATATATGTAAAGTTTCCTGTGCTATTATCAAATCCAAAAAATCCTGTTTTTGCAGCGGCACCGTCATGCCAGCGGAACTCAATCCCACGGTCCAGTGCGTCATCTGCTGTGGGTGCCGTATCGCCACCCAGTGTAAAAATTGGGTCATCAACAGTAATAGTTGTACTATTGACAGTTGTAGTCGTACCGTTTACAATAAGGTTACCAGGAATTGTTAAATTGGCAACTGTAAGCCATTGGCCATTAGCAAGATCATACTGTAGTAAATCACCGTCATTGACGATATCACCAGGATCTAAAACTAAATCGCTAAAATTAAAATCAACATCATAAGTGTTGAAGGCTGGCCCCATATATGCCATTATGATAACTCCAATACACTGGCAACTGCATCACAGTTTGCGCTGCTGGCTGTTGCTTGTAAACTATCATTGGGTTCAAGGTTGATAGGCTTATCTACGCTCAGTGTTGTGTTGGGAGGCACAGGCACTGCATCTAAGATTTTTCTACTTGTTCCACTGCTATCGTCTACCAATTCAAGTGTAACATTTACATTTGCACTACCGTGTGTATTACTGAAAAACATACCGTGAATCACAGCACTGTTAAGTCCAGCACCACATGTGTAAATTGTTGTTGCACTTGTACCAACTGCGGTGTGTGCGTTCTTAAAACTACTTGCCATTCATTTAACTCCCAAGTGCAATCGCAAATGCTATTGCATCGCCTTCGCTTATTCCGCCGCCGCCTCCACCGCCGCTTACGGTACCAGGTAACCATTTGCTTTGTGCAGCATTCCATACTAATGATTGACCATCGCTAGGTGCTGCGGTTGTTGTATCAACATCATTAAGTGCATCAATACTTGTAGCACCGATTCTAGTATCTACTCTGCCGTCTGTGTAGTAAAGATTAGTTACACCTTCAGCTAAATCATCAGTTGTATTGTCTGATAAATCTTCTTGATCATCACTAGCTACAAAACTAGATCCATTCCATTTTAATACTTGTCCTGACTGTATGCCAGTTAAGTCAACATCACCTAGATCGCCAACGCTCTGGTTTGCTAAAACTAACGTAGTATCAATATCATCTGCTGCAACAAATGTTGTGCCATTCCACTTAAGAACTTGTCCACTTGTAATACCAGTAGTATCAACATCTTGCAAACTTCCAATAGTATTGTCGCCAAGATCACCAAGTGTAATCCAACCTGTACCATTGTAACCTTCAAACTGGCTACTGCTACTGTTAAAACGAATATGACCACTAGTTAATGATGTACTTCGTTGTGCAGTGGTACCTACAGGAAGTTTTATACTACCTGTAATATCAAAGTCAACATCACTAGTACTAGTGTTAATTTTGTTAAGCTGATGATCAAAATTAATTGCCATTTATTTTACCTTGTTTTATGTATTTATGCTCTTACTTTGTTATTTTGGCACTTGACAATTTAATTACCATTTACCTAAAGGACATACTGAGTTGTTTATTCTTGTTTTTGCTGGCATAATGCATCCACATTCACTACACATAAACATTAAAGATTTATAAGAAGGACACTCTTTACAGATGTCCATTCTTTGCGCTGCTTTTTCATTAGATGCCAATACACCATCTGGACAAGGTACTTCTATAGAAGTACCATCTTCTAAATTTTCATGACACTTCACATCGCTTACTGTTACTACATCTCCTGGGAATTCATTTTCTTGTATTTCATCATTCATTTTCTTAACCTTAAATTGATCCGTAAATAGTACCATTGTCTGTGATTGAAGTATATGGACCAGATACAGCAGGGCCACCTGCGCCAGCGCCAGTACCTGAACCTGGTAATCCCCAACCACCACCGCTGATAGTTACGTTTTCTGTTGCGCTTAATATAGAACCACCTTGACCACCTGCGTTTGGTGTTCCGCCTCCGCCACATATAGTTGCAGATGCACTTACTCCATAACAACCTGCACCTGTAGGACCAGTACAGCCACCAGTACCAGATGCACTACAACAGCCACCACTGGTAGTACCTGAACCTGCATATGCACCTTGATTTCCGCCTGCTCCTCTGGTACCAGTAACTGTGACTGTACATCCGCCAGTAACTGTAATAGTACAACCTTCAGAACAACCAAAGGTAGCAAGAGTAGTAGATATACCTGTTGAGGTGGTATAAGAACCACCTGGTGAACCAGGTTGACCAGGTGCTGCTTGTCCGGCACCACCGCCACCGCTGGAACCACCACCGCCACCACCACCACCTGCGATAAATGCGCCAGAATTGTTTATAATTTCTACATCATCAGTAGTTGTGATTTGGATAGCAGGGCCGCCAGCACCGCCAGCACTTCCTCCATATCCAGTAATATTGCCACTATTATTAATTATTACACCATATGGAAAACTACCTGACAATATAGCGCCGCCGCTGGAAGTACTAGTTGAATATAAAGTAGTACCTGGACTAATCTCTACAATTAATAACAAGTTGCCATCCCAGCCATCTGCAAGTGCTAAGGAGTTTAAATCTGCATTTGCAATATCACCACTAAGTTCCATAATATGTGCTTTGATTGTTCCATAAAAATCACTAAAACGTATAGTATCATCATGCGGGACATTTACATTTTCTGGCAGATCTAGTACACGATAAATTCTATTAGACGATGTATCAGGTGGTGTTGTTTCTCTATAATATTCACTAAACAAAAATGCAATATTTGAATCTCGAGCATGCTCGGTTCTAATTTGTGAAGCTGAAATTGGTCCAGAAGTTTGTAACGGCATTATAGTGTCCCAAAGGCTGTAATATCACCCACAACTGTAAGGTTTCCGCTTGAATCTAATGACATTTTATTAACACCATTGTGTTTAAAGTATAGTGTGCCGCTGTTTTCACTTATTGTCCAATCACCTAATGATGCACCACTTGCCCCACCAACAAACTCTTGTACATATTCTTGTAATGCTACGGTACCGCCTGCGTCTGGTAAAATTATGTCTCTGTCTGCTGTAACGGCAGTTGCTTGTAATTTAATTTCAAAATCATCAGGCGCAGTACCTTCAAAGATAAGTTTTGTTCCTTGACTGATCCAAATATTATCAGTTGGCTCTAGTACAAGGTTTGTAGGGCTACTAAGTTTAAGTTCAAATCCAGGATTAGTACTAATTTGATCTGTGTTAATGACAACTTCGCCTAGTAGGTGTTCATCTGTACTTGGACTTCTAATTGATCCGCTAACTTCAAGGTTACCAGTTATAGTAGTATCACCTGTAATATCTGTTATACCAGTTATAGTAGTATCACCTGTAATATTTGTTATACCAGTTATAGTAACATCACCACCTACTGTCATTTCATTTGCAGCATAAATGTTATTAACGTGAAGTTCATTCCACTGTTTTGAGTTAATACCTAAATTGTATGTTAAACTTGCGTCTGGCAAAATGTTACTTGTAATATCAGCAGTAAATGTTACGCTGTCAGTATCACTGTCACCACCGTATGCATTGCCACCAATACTAATATCACCAGATAACGATATGTTACCTGTTACATCTAATCCTTGTTTGAAATAAGTTGTCATTTTTTATTCCCCTGTATGCAAATATTTATCAGTTTAACACAAAAAGAAAAACCCAGGCTCGAAAGCCTGGGCAGTTAGCGTCTCCGCTATCAAAACAACTATTAGCTGAATGATAGTGCTGAAGTTGTAACAGCAATTTTGTTTAGGTAATCGCCTGCGTTACCTAGTGAGCTTGCTGTGTTGTTTAGTTCGACATAACCGTAACGTGTCATGAAGCTAACAACTGGTTCGAATGTATCAGGATCAAGAACTGTTCCTGAGCTCATTAGTGGTACGTATGGGCAGTAGAATGCAGCCGCATCCGCTTCACTTGAACCTTTATAACCAACTAGTACGTCATCATTTGCTGCATACTGGTTGACATATACTTTCATTGTGTTGTTTAGAGTACCAACTAGTTTTGTGTTTGTTGGTGCTTCAAATGGACCTTCAGTTGTACGTGCAAATGCGCTTGTTGTCGCACTTTGTAGAACTGTTAGTACACTTGGGCTAACAACTGCCCAGTTACCTGCGCCACGGCGTGTACGTGCCGCGATGTCGTTAGCTGCTTTGTTGATTAGAACTGCTAGAGCTGCATGCTCGTCACCAACGAATGTAGCTGTACCGCTTACACCAGACTGGTCAAATGTTGAACCAGCTGTACCTGCAAGTGTGCTTAGGCTACCGATGATCTCTTGATCGATTTCAGCAGTAATCTCTTGAGCAAGTGCTGCCATGATTTCTGCTTCAACGTCTAGACCATGCATCGCTTGTGCGTCTTGAGCTGCTTCGAAAGTCCAGCGAGCTGATAGCTTGCGTGATTTCGCTTCAACAGTCTGTTTCAAGATCTGGATGCTTAGTTTACGTCCAGCTGCACCTTCTAGTGTAGCTGTTGCGTCTGCTTTACCTGTGCTTGCGTTACCTGAGTAACCGTTTGCAATTGCAAATGGGCTTAGGGCTTCATCACCAGCTGAAACACCTGATGCTGCTTCTGCATAACGCACACGTAGTGTGTGGATCTGACCAACTGGGCCAGTCATTGGTTGTACACCAACTAGTTCGTTTGCAATAACTGTTGGCATAACACGGCGGATAACTGGTAGGATAACTTTGTTAAGAGTTGCAACGTTACCTGCTTGAGTAGCACCAGCAGTTGCACTTTCAGTAAGTGCTGCTTTTGTGTTTTCAAGAACAGTGTCCATTACAGTCTTTTTGTTACCTGCCAAACCGTCTGTAAGAGCTTCTTTGGTAGCTGACCAATTTTCAAATAGGTTTGCCATTATCTTTCTCCTTAGCTAATTCCGGCTAATTTTTTTAAATTAATAATTTCGGCAGATTTACCAACCTCTGGTTGGCTTGCTTTATCACCAGTTACCACTTTTGTGTTTTCGGTGAGCTTTGCCTTTTCTTTTTTAGAAACCTGTACATCTTCTTTTAATACATTTGGAAGATACTTGTTGAATGCATCACGTAGTTTTTCTGTTTTCACGCTTTCTAGTAGTGCACCCATGATTTCTTTTTGATCCTTGCTTAATGGAGCCATCATTTCACTCATTACAGCTTTACGGTCTGTAAGATCTTTTGCAATCTTAGCATCACGTTTAGCTTCCATAATAGCTACATCTTTTTCTGCAAGGGCCTTTTCGCTTTCGTCCAATTTAGATTTTAGTTCATCCATTGTACGATTTAGTTTCGCAACTTGTGTGCCTTCAGCTAGTGTACTTGTCATAAATTCAGCTGCAAATGTTTCGAAAATCTTACGACCAAAGTTATTTTCTTTAGCTGCTTGAATGTCTTCTTTAAGGGCTGTTAGTTCGCCTTTAAGAGTACTTTCAACGATTTTTTCAACTTTTTCTGCTGCATTTTTAACAAAAGTAGCACGGGCTTCAGCAATTACTTTCTTGCCTTCGGTTACCATTTTAACTTTTTGTTCAACTAGTGAACGTTTGTCTTCATGGAATTCGTTTAGCTCATTGGTTAGCTGTGAAAGAACAAATTCTTCTAGCTTTCCAAAGTTTGCTTTCTGTGCTTCACGATCCTCTCTGAGTTCTGCGATTTCTTCTTTTAAAGTAGACATAATAAATGTGTCTAGAAGTTTAGCATGTTCCTTGATTGCTTTTTTATAAGCAACACGGTCTTCTGCTAGTTTGCTCTTATCTTGAGCAAACTCTTCTAGTTCTACTTTAATCGTATCATTTAGCATTGCATCCATTGCTTCTACGATTTGCGCTTTATCGTTTTCGTAGCGGCCTGCAAATTCCTCACGCAATTCTGCGGTGATTTCTTCACGTGCCTCAGCAATACGTGCTTCAAATGCTTCGTTGATACCGTTCTTCACATCTTCAGAAAGTACCTCAGAGCCGAGAATTTTATCAATTTCTTGAGCCATTTAATCTCTCCCTAGGTCCTTGATGAAGTTGACTACCTCTGATTGGAGGTATTTTTGAGCTCGATTATCATGCTTTACCGCAGTTGCAACGTCCCAAATTGTACCACCTCTACGGTGGTTCATAATCTGTTCATAAATTGGATCTGGATATGCATCAGGAGCACTTGGATTTGCTACAATATCTACTGTAACGATCTCAAAATCTGATACGTTTCCACTTCCATCAACGTTGCCGCTGCCTCTTGAGCTGACACCTAACTTAACGCCACTTTCTAGTAACGTTTTACATATATTACCCATGGGAGTGGGTAACATTTTTAATTTACCGATACCGTCTCTTTCATTCATATGAATACTTGTAATCATATGACTGACACGGTCTAGGTTAATATTTAAATCGTCAGGGTGATCTGCCTCACCTAAAACAGTAAATCCCTTAGTAATTTTCTCTTGCAACGACTTCACTGCATTTGCAATTTCATTTACTGGATATACTCTTTGGTTTTGGTTTTTCACACCACCCTGAATGAAGATACCTTCCATGTACAAGTCCTTACCACCTTTACCGTCATCAACTGACTCAGTGGTAATACTTGCAACGTTAGGTAAAATTACTTCTCTAAGTGGTGTAAACATACGCTATTAACCCTTGACTGCTCTTGGTTCGCCAGCCTCTTGTGGACCGTCGACACCCATAGCTTTTGGTGCTTCTGCTTTACCGCCAGCTTCTTCTGATGTATCAGTTGGATGTGGATTACCCATATCGTTACCTGCATCTTTTACTGGTGATTTAGCACCGCTGTCTTCGCCATTTGGCATTGACACGTTTACGGCTTTCATTTCTGCGCCTTCTTCTAGCTCTTCAGCTTCGTCTACTTCTTCAACTTCTTCAGCAAACTCTTCAACTGATTCCATTTCAGGCATTTCCATTTCCATTTCATCGCCTTCTTCTTCACCAGCATCGTCGCCTACTAAATCAGCAAACGCTGCTTTTAGTTCTGCTAGAGCATCTTCTACATTCATCATAGCTTCTTCAGCTTCTGATTCTGCATCGCCTTCTTCTTCCTCTGCTTCTTCATCACCAGCTAATTCGTCTGCTAGTTCTGCTTCAGCTTCGTCTTCTTCATCAGCTTCGCCAAATGTTTCTTCTGCTTCGATTTCTTCTTCTGAATCTTCAATATCTTCAATGAAGTCATCTTCCATGTCGCTATCGTCGATAGCTTCTTCAAGTTCGTCCTCGTCTTCTTCGATGACATCTTCCACACTTGCATCTTCTTCGATTAGGTCAGCGTAAATTTCACGTGACTTCTCGACAAAGATGTCGTGTAGTAGATCAGAGGCACGGTCAGTGTCCTCGTTAATCACCAATTCGAGTACTTTTTCTAGTTTACTTTTACTATTCATTTTGCATATACTCCTCAATGATGACACAGCAATATAGTGTTACAAAGTCAATGTTATTTAGTAAGTAAAACATTTTACTTAGAAAAAAGCATAGAAATCAGCAAAAAGTGGTGTTTTTATTAACTGACCACCTTGCTAAGTAAAATTTATTCCTGTGGTTTGCTATAAATTGCGCTTAAATCCTCATCTCGTATAGCTTTTTCTTTACTATCCATTGCACGTTTTTTACGCAATTTATTTAGATGGCGCAATGTTAGTTTTGCTTTACGAGTGTCATCTATTTGCCTCTGATTGTATTCGTCATCAGACGCTTCATAATATTCTCTCAGTTCCTGAAATCTCATGTTTCTTCTCCTGTGTCGGCGCCTTCGTCTCCAGCAATTGGACTTTCACCTGTGTCTACTTCAGTGTCACCAACGTCTTCGCCAGTGTCAAAGTCACCTGTATCCTGATCAAAGTCAGGACGTATTCCTACATCACTTAATCCGCCACCTTCAGCACCACCATCAGTACCTACGGTGTTTGGATTTTCTTCTTTCCACATACGCTCATTTTCCAATATCTCGTCTTCACTAAGTCCAAGATACTTGCTAAGAACAAAACGTCTGCTCAAGTATTCTACACCTTCAATTTGTCCAAATACTCCAGCACGGGCATTATCAATTTCAATTTCACGATACTGACTAAAGCTCTGTGGCTCAATAAAGCGGATATCAAACAAATTACTTTCAATCTGGAAGCCACGCTCTTTTAGGAATAGTTTAAATTCTTTATCAAAAACTGGCTGAATCATATTCTGTAGTCGTTGACAATATTTTGTAAAACGGAATTCTTGAATAAATGCTGTGCCTACACGCCCGTCATTATATGTTGCACTGCCATCTTCTGGACCAGTTGGCAGGTAACTGCTAGGCACACGCAATGCTCTTAGCATTTTGTTTGTAAAGAATTTAAGATCGTCAATCTCACCCAAGTTTTGACCACCTGGTAAAACATCAACTTTACTACCACGTCCTTCAGCAGTTTGTGCAAAGAAATAATCTTCCATAATACTTAATGGATTATACTGTGCATCCATCACGTTTTGTCCACCGCCTGTTTTGTTTGGAATACGGCGTTGGTGTATTTCGTTTTTAACACGTTCAACAAAGCCCATTGCTTTGTGTGTTGGCATGTTACCAACGTCAATATAGAACACACGGCGTTCTGGCGCACGTTGTACACGGTAGATAATAATACTATCTTCCAACAGTTCTTTTTGTTTATATGTTTTAAAGATCGGATCAAGGATACTACTACCAAATGGCCAGTTTTGATCCATGCCTTCTGTCATAGCAACATGCATAATATGACTGGCATCTACTGCATATTCTTCAGTATTTGCTGCAATGCCGTTACTGTTGGAAGTTCCACTGTTACTAGTAGCACCGTAATCTTTACTGCCCATGCTAGCAAATGCACCAGCAGGTGTACCTCCACTAAAACTGTTATTGTGTTCTAGCGGTTCAGTTGCAGTTTTATTTTGTAGATTAAGGTCAATGTTTTTAACAATATACTGCTCAGGCTTTTTACCTTCGCTTTCGTTAACAACTACTTTGATAACATCCTGAGGATTTACATAATTTAATTCCCAAGTTTCAGGATCACGAATGAACGGTTGGTCACCATACTTTACTACGTTACGGAATGTCTTAAAAATACGTCTATCCCAGTCATTGATATTACACCACTGGCGTAGTGCCTGATCTAGGATTTTGCTTTCACTTTCTGTGGGCTCATTTTTGTATACAACTTTAAAAGGCGTACCAGTTTCATCATCAAACTGTGTACTGAATTCAGCAATAGTATCCAGTGCAGCATTGATTTCACTGTCCATGTCCATTTGGTCATATTGCATATAACGCTCGACACGGTTTGGCATACCACTGTATACCTCAGGTAGCCAGCTTTGAAAACGGCTTGCGCTACCGCCGCCATTTCCGCCACGGCCAGAAGTTTTTTCTGCTTTGCCCTGGTATACTGTGAAGTGTTTTTTCCAACTCATTTTTGATCTCTTTTGTTTATTATACAATATTTATCTTATATTGTCGAGTGATGTTATTCCTCAGCGTTTTGTCTAATTCTACGCTGTTCTGTTAAACTATCTGATAGTAAACGTATAATATTAGCTGCCTGTTCTTCAGTAATACCGCCCACTCTTGAAATGTCTGATTGTAGTGTATCACTCATTTGGTTACCGTCAGCATCAACAATGCTTATAGGTGCAGTGCTATCCATACCTGACAAAACTGTGTTACCTTGCAAGAAAGCACCGCTAACCGCAGCTTCATCTAGTACAAATCCTGTTCCCTCAGTTAAACTTGCAACATTTCTATAAAGTTCTACCAAATCTCTCTGATAATCTTCTATTCTTGAAGCACTTCTGTTTCGTCCACTTGATTCAAAATCCCAATATTCGTTTTCACCTGCTTCACTTCTAGCAATACGCTGACGTTCTGTATCTATATTGCTTTGTAAATTTTGTATGCTATACTGAAAGTCATCTAGTTTATCCAATATACCACCTGAAATATATTCATTAATATTTTGGAAACGTGCATCTTCACCTGTTTGGCCATTGTTTAATACTCTTAATAGAGTTGTATCGTCTAAACCTATACTAGATTGTAAATCGCGAATACGTCTTTCTCTTTCATCGCTTACTATCCTGGCCGCTAATCCGTCATCACCAGCAGCAAATGCATCTACGTATTCTTGGTTTTCCCTCATAAAGCTCGGACTACTTGCTATTTTATCCATACTTATATTATTAAACATTGTGCGTATTGCATCAGCATTTAATAATGCATCTCCAGCTGATGTAATATCTTCGTTAGCTAATTGTGAATTTAATGCTGCTTGTTCACTTTCAGTTAAATTAACATCTGCTGTGCCACCACTTAATACCGAAACTCTATTGGCTCTTATTTCAGCATTTGCTATTTCAATATCTTCAATTTCATCAACATTAAGTATGCGAGTAGATAACGAATTTAGTGCTGTTACAAGTGCTGCACCACCAGCTTCAATCCCTGATTCAGCACCAGTGAGCTGCTGCAACAGCGTGTCTGCCATTTGAACGCCTTTTGTTTTTATTGAATTTACAACTGTTTCCATGGCACCTGGCAACGCTAAAATTTTAAGTCTTCCTTCTTCAGCTGCGGTGGCAAAATTATCAATACTAGCCTGGGCATCTTCAGATGTAATATCAGTAAACCCACGCATTGCAGCTATTGCTTCAATTACATCACCAGCAATACCTTGTAGTGGAGTATTAAGATCTGCTAAACGTGTCAGTGCCTGGGGGTCTATTCTCATTTCATCAAGCATACCAGCCACTCTTTCATTTACCTGTGTTTGGAATTCAGCAGGATCCATACTTGCATAGCTACTACGATAAAAATCAAATAGTTCACGTATACCAGGTATACTTGCACTCATTGCAGCTAATTCGTTATCAAATGTACCAAAATCAGTATTATTCCTAATAGCTGCTGTAAAACTATCTTCAATACGCTTACCTAAATTACCAGTACCGTCTAGTGCAGCGGCAAAATTTCCTAGGTTATCAGCAGCATTTCCAGTTTGTGTACTTAAAAATAGTGCATTTCTTGCATTAGATAATGCTTCTTGACGTGCTCTTAATCTTTCACGTCTGTCAGTACCAGTTAATTCTGCAAGTGCTGTTTGTTCTCTGAGTAATGTTGTCAAACTTTCAGACTGCTCATCTAAATTGTTTTTATCTAGCTGTCCACGTAGGCGTACTAGTTCAATTTCATCAGCAAGTGCATCATTTAGTGCACTGTTAGTTAAACCAAATTGACCAAATTCTGAAATATTCATTCTAAGAACATGACTTAAATCACCAAATTCAGCAGCACCACTACTTATATTATCACCTAACGATCTTATAGCACGTTGGTTATTAGTAATAACTTTTCCAAAATTTTCAAAATCCAAACCAGCAAGACCAGCCGCAGTTCTTAAATCTACCAATGATCCGTGTAATCCAATACCAACATTATTAAGCTCAGCAGTTGTTTTTGCAAACCCTTCAATAACACCAATAACTACACCAATACCTGTAGCGAACGCAGCTAAATATCCACCTATTTTAGGTATATCACTTAAAACATTAGAAACTTCATCCATTGCAGCTGATAAACTTGAAACATCTGCTTTTGTAACACTTTTAACTTTATTCGCAAAGGCATTAAACGCTCTAGAGGTTTCTTTTGTACCTTCTTTTATTGCAGATGTTGTACCGTCACCACTAGTTTTAGTTGCATTAGCGTTTTCTTTAAGTCCTTTTTCAAATTCATCAGCTAAATTATCTAATGATCTGTCTAATTTATTAAGTTCAAGTTGACTAGCACCAGTGGCTTTAACTAGAGATTTTAATACATTTAATCCTTGTGCGTTGAGTAAGTTTCCTCTGTCAACAGACCTTAATATACGACTTTGAACTTCAGCAGTCGCCCAGGCAGGTACTGGTATTTTTTCACCACCGATTGGTATATTGTACATATCAGCCATTTAGAACCCAATTAACTACGTAGATAAATACTTTTATCAGTTTACATTGATACAACTATTTATAAGGTAAAATTAACATGTCAGATAATCCGCTAGTAAATCATTTTAGAAAAGTGGAAGTTTATATTCCATTGCCCAGTAAAGGAAAATATTATCCAGAAAAACTGGAAACCAGTGTGGATGATGAAATTGGTATCTATCCCATGACTGTAAAAGATGAGATTGAAATCAAGAGTGCTGATAGCTTATACAACGGTGAAGCACTTTATCACATGATTTCCAGTTGTGTTCCCAGTATTAAAGACCCTAAAAATATGCCAGTTTGTGATGTTGATCCTATCTTATTAGGTATCCGTTATGCAAGTTATGGTAAAGAAGTTGACCTTAATATGACTTGTCAAAAATGTGAAGCACTTAATCAGTTCAGTGTTAGCGTACAAGACATGTTAGGTAGATTACAACCAATGGAAGGCAATGATACAGTGACGCTGGAAGATAAAACAATTATTCACATTGTGCCTTATATGCTTAAACATCGTGTACAAACCAGTGTACAGAACAGCAAAAACAGACAGCTTATGCTTGTACTTAATAATGCAAATAAAAGTGATGAAGAAAAGAAAGAAATTTACAACCGTACAATTGTAGAACAAAGTCTACTATTAACTGACTTGGTTAGTCAGTGCATTAAAAAAGTTGTACTGGAAGATGGTACTGAAGTAGATAACCCATTATTCATTAAAGAATGGGTTGAGAATATCAATCGTAAAACATACGATATACTAAATGATGCAATTGGGAAATTAAGTCAAACAAGAGTGAATAAACAAGTGCAAGGTAAATGTAACAGTTGTGGAAGTGATATCCATTCAAGCCTTGAAATAGATCCATTCAGTTTTTTCACATAGAGCTCTTGCGTAACCCTGACGATGTTGAAGGGCTCTTAGAAAAATACAGTCAGGAACAGGAAACCTTGGAGGCAACTATTTTTGATATTCATATTCAAGGAGGGGTTTCTTTAAGAGATCTTTATCTATTAAGTAAAAAGCAAGTCAACTTAATGGTCACAAGAATTAATAAAGTCAACGAGAAAAAATCAGGTAAGTCGAAACAATATCTATAGTATAACGTTGACTTACGTCAACGGAAATTTCGTTATCACTCAATTTCATTTTTTATTATATACGGAAGATTTTATTTTAACTTTACCATGATGTTAGTCACACTTAGCCTGAATAAGGCCAAGTGTACTCAGGAAAACTTTACCAGTCAGCCATGTCACACCGTATCTCGAATAACCTTTATAACGCAAGGCAAGGGCGGTTGTGCGATACCCTTTTATATTCTACTTACAACGCAGGAACACAGAAAGCCAGATACGGCGACAATTCTGCTACCCGTGAGTTCCAATGGTTCAGGAGAGCTCACTCATTTTGGTTTGTCAAACCAGCGCATAGACTGCAACACATCACTCCACCGGCGACGAGCATTACCTCGGCTGGATCTTGATGGGTCCTAAGACCAAATACGGTTGCTATGTTTTATTTTTTGGAGATTTGTTAGCCAGTGTTTTACGATGTTCTAGTAATCTTTGACGTAGTATGTTACTACTGCCAACTCTTACATTTATAATGCCATTGTAATATTCGTCTGTTTCTAAAACGCCACGATCAAATTGTTCTTTTGCTTCAAGATAAGACAGTTCGCCTCTACTTTCACAATAATATAATATTTCTCTTGTAAAATTATCTTCGCCAAGTTGTGCGACATCTGCATTTAGATGTTCGCTTGAGCCCCAGTATGTTCGCCAATCGCTTTCTACTGTTGTACGTCTTTTACGTTTTTTGCCTTTAAGGGGAGGTCTGGTTTTTTTAAATTGAGCTAGTTTTTTGCCAATGTATTTTTTATTGTTAGTTAAATTTGTTATGAGATAGACGAAGCCTACGCATGATTCTGGAAGTTCTGATACTACTTGCCCATTATACTGCCATTCACTCTTTGCCACGTTTACTCATTTTTTCTAATACATGTAATCCAACATCTTGGATGTTGTCTATCTTTTTATGTGCCGTATATCTTTTTCTAATTGTTTCGTTATTAGGTCGTTCAAAAATACTTGTTAAATCTATATCGTCCAAAATACCAACATCCACTAAATCACTGTAACTACCAGTGTCAACTGTGATTGTATAGTCGTTGGGATTAGTGCCATAATACTTATGTGAATCATCCCATTCAGTAACATTTACTGTTGGTATTTCCAATGTAGCACCTGTATCAGGGTCTGTCAATGTAATTTTTTCAGATTCTTCATTATTCTTCGACATAGTCAGTATCCGTACTAAATGTAGTAAATCCATTTTCTTTTAATACTTGTAGTGTGTTACTAACACGCCCAACAAGTTCATCACGGTGTGAGATCAAGAAAATGTTTTTATTTCTTTCACGTACAATCTTTTTAAGTACGCCCAATGATGCTTCAACACCATTGCTATCCATGCCTGAGTCTACTAGTTCGTCAATTGCCATAAAGTTAATTGGTGTATTCATTGTTTCAAATACATCACGGAATGCCCAAGATAAGCCAAGGATAAGTCTGTTACGTTCGCCACGGGATAAGTTGTCAAAGTCTAGTTCACGGCCAAGTTCTGTAATTTCTACTGTTAAGTCTGGTTGGAATACTACTTCATGTGGGAGCCCAAGTTTAGTCAAATAATAGCCAAGTCGTGTGTTTAAGTATGATAAGTTTTGTTCAATAATACGTTTGCGGATAAAACTGTCTTTATTAGTTAGCAGTTTCATCAAGAAGTCCTGATGTTCACGAAGTAAGTTGAGTTGGTTCATTGTGTCCCAACTGATTTCCTGAATGCCTTCTTTTTGCAATGCTTCAATTTGATCTGTATACGGATCAGTTTCAGCAATTTTATTATCTAGTTGTGTTTGAAGTCCAATAACTTTGTTGCGGTGATCATGCGCTTCGTTAACGTCTTCATAAAATGTTTCTGGTGCTGTGCCAAGTGTGCCTAATTCTTCTAATGCCTGAGTATGTTCTGTATATTGTGTATTGTTAGCGACTAGTTGTAATGCCGCTTCTTGTTTCATGTCTTGTTTAGACTTGAGAATTTCTTCTTGCTTCTCATCATGCAAGTCTTGACCACAAGCGTGACACTTGTGTTCTACTAGCAAGGCGATTTCTTTTTCTAGCTTCTCAACTAGCTTGTTCTGTTTAATATCATCAGCTTGTATAGATTGAATCCAATCTTTTAGCTGTTGGTGTCTGGCTACATTTACTTTGTAAACTGCTAAATCAGCGTGTGCTTTAAGTTCAGCATCAATGTCCATGTGTTCTAGTTCAGTGATTGCTTCTTTAAACGCTGTAATATCGTTTTCTTTCTTATCGAGCCATACTCTTTTCCTACGCTCAAGGTCCTTGATGCTCTTTTGGATGGCATTATTAGCCTCTTCGACACCCTTGATACGATATTCTTCTTCTTTGATCGCATCCTTTGTATCCTTTATTTGTTCTTTGAGTACGTTTGCTTTTTCACTTAGTAATGTAATACCCAGCAATTGTTCAATAATGTCTCGTTGATCATTTGCTCGCATACTCAGAAAAGGTTCTGTATACGTGTTTAGGGCCATTATGTGCTTAAACATTGTGTGGCTCATGCCCAAGAGTTTTTCAATCTCTTGCTGTGTTAGTCGACCTTCTCCCTGAATTTCATCAGTGCCGTCTTCTAAATGGTCATGATTGTTTACCAAAAATTTGAAAATGTTTGGCTTTCGTCCACGTTCAATTCTATACTCTGCGCCGTCTTTTTCAAAGTCCACTGTTACCAGCATGCCTTTGTTATTCGTTTTATTTATTAAATTGTCTTTTCGAATATTAGTTAGCGCATTTCCGTACAAAGCATAGGATAATGCATTGATAATTGTAGTTTTTCCAGTGCCGTTACGTGATCCATCACCTCCCAAGTCAACATTGTTGCCCAGTACTAGTGTTAAACCAGCTTCGTCAAAACGTACCCCTTGGGTAACGTTACCAACACTCATAAAGTTCTTGATTGTTACGTTCTTAATATTAATCATAGGTTTGCGTAGATATCCATTAACATTTTACTGTTGATCATTTCACTATCAACAGCTTTAAGTTGAGTATACACTATCTGGTCAACATTTTCAACCTCTATTTCTCCGTCAGTTTGCCAGTCAGTAGCATGCTCTTCTTTCTTAGCAGGCATTAAACTGATTTCACGAAGTTTAAATTGTTGTGCAAATGTTTCTTTGATAAAGTTTGCTTCTTCATAACTGATAGGAACATCAAGTGTAACTCTACAGTATGTGTTGCTGTTTAGATAGTAGTCTGGATTATCAATAAGTTTACTCAGTGGCAGTGTGCGATAACGTGGAGCATCTGGCCAGTCAATATATTCTGGTTCCTTGCCCCATTCTAGTATCATCATACCACGCTCATCATCCCACGCATCTGCATAGTTATGTGGGAAAGGACTGCCCAAGTAATGAATCTTTCCGTTGTTTTGACGTTTATGAAAGTGTCCGCTGAATACATATTCAGGACCACTAAAGTCATCTGCTTTAAGTCCGCCATGATCTGGCATTGTAACCATAGCATTCATTTTAAAATGCGGTAATTCAAAGTGGCCAAAGACGTACTTGCTTTTCAACTTGTTCATCTTTTTCCATTCATCTTCAATTAACCACGGCACAAGTGCAACGTCATCACGTTCCAATATTCCATCGTTAATTAAATGAACGTTGTCATGTAGCATAGCATGTGGTATACTGTGAATTTCACGCTTTTCACGATAGTATAGATCATGGTTGCCCATGATCATATATACGTTTTCAAATGCTTCACTAAGTCGCTTAATGTTAGGAACAGTATAATTTAATGTACTAACGTTGACACTACTACGATGATGATGCCAATCGCCCAAAAATATACAAGTTTCACAGCCAGCTTCTTTAGCTTGCTCAATAAACCAGTATATGAATCTTTCGCAATCGTCATTGTGTTGTCTGCTGTTGTTCTTGTTTCCAAAGTGAATATCTGTAAAGCATGCTACTTTATTAAAGAATTGACTCATATGATATTATATCCTGCGTCTTTCAAATCTTGTTCATTTTTTTCGTTCATTTCAATTTCACGCTCAGCTAGTTCAGCTCTAGCAGTCTGTTGTGCTTTTTCATCGTCGATTTGTCTACTGAAACTTGGCATTTGGCCAGCTTGTTGTAGCAAATCATCACGTAAGTTTTGGTTACGTTTTTCCATGTTAAGCACTCTAGTAAAGCTATTAGTAATAGCTGCCGTGTAATACGCAAACGGGTTTGCTGATTTACTTTCATCAAAGTACAAACCAATCTGCGATAGTTGCACTAGTGCATGGCTACGCATTTCATCAATATATGTATAACCACGCCAGTTGCTTCGCATACTATAACGCTGACACAGCATCATCATCATGCTAGCCAGGCGCTCAGTAATCTTTCCTTTTGTAACACTAAATTTACCGTCTGTCAAGTCCCCACGCCAGTGACTGCGTACAACTTCTTCCCATTGGTTGTTACGCCATGCCAAATGCTTAAAGGGAGGAAAATTACACTTGGCATGGCGGTCGGCTACAGATTTAGGTTTATTTTTACGTCCTGGTTCTTCTGGAATGTGCTCAAACGTCATAAGACGGATCACAATGTCTTCCAGTGGAATTTCACTGCCATCAAACTTGTAGTCAATTGGACGTGGTTTGTCTTTAGCTTTTTTGCCTGGTGTACTTTCCCATTCTGCAAATGCCACTGCATGATTTTCTACAGCGATACGGTCAGCACGAGTTTGCTTTGCTTCTGCAATCACTGCATCGTCAATCTGATCCATATCATGTACGATTACATCATTCTGGTAGTATTTTTGATCTTCAATGTAGCAAAAACTCAGTTTGCTTTTGTGGATCTCTTTCAACAATTCTTTGTTATTTAAATAATTTTGTCTTTTAGCCATGATTATTTCCCTTTAATATTCTGATTATACTATACTTTCGAGTACAAGTCAACACCTGAAAATCACCCTAGATCTAATCATATAAATAGTAATAGGAGAGCAGTTATGCGTTTATTTGAATTAACTAATACAAAAAACATCACAGTATTCTACGGTGGTAGATTTCAGCCTATGCACAAAGGTCACAGAGATGTATACAAACATCTAGTAGACAAGTTTGGTGCTAACAATGTATTTATTGCTACAATGTTTAGCCAGAAAGCAGCAAAAGCACACGCTGCTGGCGACTACAGTAGTGACCCATTTACATTTAAAGAAAAAGCAGAGCTGATGACAAAAATGCACGGCATTCCTGCTAACAAAATTATTGATACCAATCCGTTTCGTCCAGACGTAACAAAAACTGGTAGAGATCCAAGTACAAGTGCAGTTGTACTGGTATACGGTGCAAAGGATGCAGGTAGATTGAATACCACAACTGGTGCACTTCGTAAAATACCAGATGATTTAAACGATATGCAGCCTGCAGACGAGATTGCTGGATATGTATATGTTGCACCGCTTATGCAAGGCGGTATGAGTGCTAGTGATTTCCGCAGTGTAATGGCTACAGGCAAAGACCAGAGTGGTAAAGCTAAAGACCCACAAAAAACATTTGTAGAGTTCTTTGGCAGCTTTAACCAAGATGTATTTGATTTTATCAAAGGAAGATTAACCAATGGCTGATCACAGAGCAAGATTGCGTGTAAAAAGTGGAAACAGAAATCTTCTAAGCGGGCCTGCTGCTCCGTTAGAAAAAACAAGTGGTATACTTTTTCCATATAGTCCAAATATTACAGTGCAATCACAAGTAGAATATAGCCAGTATGATACACAGCATACAAACTATCAGCAAAACGCTTATAGTAGAACACGTACACCTAATATTCAGATTACGGCAGATTTTGTAAACCAAACTACACAAGAAGGACTGTATACTATTGGTGTATTACATTTTTTACGTACAGCGACAAAGATGCATTTTGGTAAAAACGATAGTAAAAAAGGTACTCCGCCACCAGTACTAAGTTTTAGTGCTTATGGTAACTTTAATTTTCAAAACGTACCTGTTTTAATTGGCAGCTTCACACAAAGTTATCCTAATGACGTTGACTATATACAAGCGGGACCAAGTAGTGTTCCTGCTATTATGACAATCGCAATTGATCTTATTCCACAATACAGTGCTAGAAAACAACTGGAATTTAGTTTAGATAGCTTTGCAAGCGGTGACTTATATAATAGAGGATTTATTTAATGGCAAGTAAATATAAATCTAATAGTGTATATAAAAAGACACCTGCAAATAAAAAGTATCTGGAAAATTACGTACCACCGGTGCAAGTAAGTGCAAATAATACAGAAATTATTACACTGGAATCAAAGTATAAACATAGGCCAGATTTGTTAGCGTATGATAGATATGGCGATGCCAACTTGTGGTGGATTTTTATTCTATACAATAGAAATACAATAGTTGACAGCATTTATGATTTTGAACCAGGCATTAAATTGCGTGTACCTATCAATAGTAGCTCTATAGGAGTTTAAATGACCTACCCTTTAGAAAATGCACTCAATGAGTTTGAAACTTACACATATAATGTAAGTCTTTATATGGTTAAACCCAGTCAAGCTCAAGACTTGGATCAGAACATTAATACTGGATTTGCAAAATTAATTGCAGATAATTCTAGTGAAGCAATTTATAATATTAGTGAAGTTGAGCAGAGTCATATAGTGGGATTTAAAAACGGCAACAGGGCTGGGTTTAGTAGTTTCTTTGATATTACAATCAGAGAGACCAATAGTATTACACTATTAGATACAATAGTAAAAACGTCTAGTGAATTGGGTATTGAAAATCATACACTTGCAGCATACTTAATTAATATTGAATTTAACGGTAGATTACACAGTGGTGCACCCAAGAAGTCAACACTTAATTTCTGGTATCCAGTAATTATTAATGATTTCCGTATGCAAGTTGACAGTGGCGGTGCGCAATATCGTATACAAGCAACAGAAACAGGTGCCGCAGCATTTAACTATTTGGAAAATGTAAGTAAAGAAACAATTACATTTGAGGCAAGTACTGTAGGCGAGGCGTTAACTGCATTTACAGAAGCTCTTAATATTACACAAGAAGCCAGACTTAGAAATAATGGAAGTGCATTAGAAGTAGAATATGAATATGAAATTGAATTTGATGAAGAAACAGGTGCAACTGATTGGTTAAACTGGAATATTCAACAGACTGTAGATTTAGACGAGGCAATTGGTATCAGTACTGCTACTGCTGATGGTAAAATACAATTCGTCCTTCAATCAGGAACAAACATTACTGACTTTATTGGTGCAGTATTAATGACGACTGATGAATATAAACGTCTTCCATTGGACGATGGTAGTGAAGCAAGGACAAACGGCGCTGGCAGACTTAGTACTGCTACTCTTGACAAATTTAAAACTTTCTTTAAGGTAGTTGCTAATATTGAGTTTGGTAATTATGATGAATTGCGTAATGACTATGTTAAAATAGTTAAGTTTAAAGTAGTCAAACACAGAACTCCTAGTAGTATAAGTGATGTAGATGAATACACTAACAGTATTTTTGATACTAGTGTTCAAACAACTCGTGTAGACAAACTTATTAGTCAAGGAATCTTAAAAAAGCGTTATGACTATTTTTACACAGGACTTAATACAGAAGTATTAAATTTAGATTTAACATTTAATTTTGCATACTTTGAAATTGTTCCAGTGCAATCTTTAGACCCTAATAGTGTGGCAGCATCACCGCACAATGGTCAACCAACACTAGGCGAACGCATAGGTGAAGTTAAAAATACACGCATTGATTTAGAAAGACAAGCAAGTAATTTAAACAGACGATTGGATACTTTAAGAACAAGACAAGCACAAAACCAATCAGCAATAGACAATGCAAGGTCCGTAAATGTAGATGCTATTGCACGACAGGCTCAAATTCAAGCAGAGTTAGATCAGGCAACTACTGAACTTAATACTGTTAATAGAACTCTTAGTTTCACAGAACAAGCCCAAGCAGAGTTATTAGAATTAAGAAGGTCACAGACAGGTGCACCTAGTCAAGTTAGTACAGCGTCTGGTCCAGTGAGTAATCCACTTGGTATTGATGCACCAGTGCGGTTTGGAAGTGATACAATTGATAGTAGTGACACATATGTTCCTGAAAACGACAGAAGTGGTGGCACTATTATGTTTGGTGGTGTTAAAGCAAACATGGAAAACAGTGCTGACCATTCAAATATAGAACTAGAAATAAGAGGTGATCCTTATTGGCTAGGAAAACCAAATACATTTTATACAACTACTACAACTGGAGAACTTGCAGATTATCAAACAGGGCAAAACATGTTCTATTTGAAAATAAATTTACCTGCACTTGACCCTAATGATTTTGATAGTGTGTCTCCAAATGATAGTTATACTATAAGTGGATTGTATGTTGTAACACATGTTATTAATAGTTTCCGTAATGGGTTGTTTACTCAATACTTAAAAGCGTTCAGAGACTTAGCAACTAATTCTAGCACAGTGTCTGATACATTAAATACAGATACTCCAATAGTACCATTATCAGGTCCTGACGACGGCACTAGGGGACCAGCAGCTGACCCTGCACAAACACAAGAAGATATCGAACCATCCAATGGAGTTCAATAATGAGTATACCTAAAAGTACAAATAAAAGATCCAGAAGAGTAAGTGATGCATTTAACCAAAATGCAATGACAAAAGGTATGAAAATTGCAGCAGGGCTGTATCGCGGAACTGTTGTAGAAAACGGTGATCCTAACCAAATGGGTCGTGTTAAAGTACAAATATTTGGATTAAACGCTGCATATGATAGTTCTATTGACCCTGGTAATCCTGATGCATACTTGGGTGCTATCTGGTGTAGACAGCTTAGTCCATTTGGTGGTACAACCAGTGGCAGCGATGGCACAGTAAGTCACGGCTTAACTGGTGGTGGCATTCCAGTAGGCACAGAAGTTCTAGTAAGTTTTGGCGCTGACAGTGATAAAGGTGTTATACTTGGCGTATTACCAGATGAAAAGAAAAATAGTACCATGGCTGGTCCAGTTGGTGGTATTAGTAGCGATGGTGAATTTACACAAGTTACTAGTACTAGTAGAGACAGTAGAAGTAGCGATAACCCTCCAAGCCACCCACAAGCAGAGGCATTAAGATCACAAGGACTTAACACTGACCGTTTACGTGGACCTAGCTTCAGTAACCCAAGACGAGAAACACCCAGTCGTGTTATTGGTATGAGCAGTGCAGATGGACATTCTATTGTAATGGACGATGGGTCTGCAGAAGATAATTCTAGTAATATTATGCGTTTTAGAACTGCTGGCGGCGCACAAATATTAATGGACGACACAAACGGATTTACTTATATTATTAACCGTGATGGTACTACTTGGATTGAAATGAATCGTAATGGCGATTTAGATGTTTATGCGGCTAGTAGTATTAATATGCATACGCTGGGTAATTTTAATGTACACGCTAAAGGTGCTATCAATATGCAAGCAGACTTGGATGTCAATATACAAGCAAACGGTGCTCGTGGTATGAAATTAACTGCGTTAAATGGCAGCATGGACATCTTTTGTCAAACCAACTTGCAAATACAAGCAGAAGCAAATGGCAATCTACGCTGTGGCGGCAACTATAGAGAAACTGCCGCACGTATTGATATGAATGGTCCAACTGCGGTGCCTGCTACAAAACCAACAATGACACAACTTACAGGTAATAAAACCGTAACAGAAAGTGTAGCAACAAGAGTGCCTGAAGCTGAACCCTGGAACGGACATTTGGACGTTAGTGTTGTGGATACCACTAGTGCTAGTGGTGCAGAAAATACTGCGGCTAGTGATAACTTTTATTATAACGCACCAGCAAATCCAAATGCAGATGCTGGCGGTAGTACAAATACTGCACCTCCAGGTGGATTTCCTGATGCTGAAGATGACCCAAGTGGATTGTTTGCATGGGATGCTGGTGTTGACAGACGAGTAGATCCGGCATTACTTGAACTGGTTAGAGAAGTTGCAAGACGATTTGGTAGAAAACTAGTATTAAAGAGTGGGTATAGGGATCCTGGCAGGAATGCAAGAGCTGGTGGTGCTAGACTAAGTCAACACATGCAAGGTAAAGCAGTAGACGTTGCTAGTGCGGGCTTTGGCAGACAGGAAGTTCTGCGTCTGTGTCAAATTGCAAGTGAAGTAGGTGTAATTGGATTAGGTATCTATAGTAGTGGCAACACACACTTTGATAACAGAAGCGGCGCAAGAGCTAGTTGGGGAGATGACTATACACGAGCAAGTACTCCAAGTTGGGCACGTGAAGTTGCCGCTAACCACCGTGCAGGGAGATATAGTTAATGTTACAGTTTGTTAGTGAACGATATCGTATACCCTGGGATATTCATCCTATACAAGATATCTGGACGACTAGTAGAAATATAAACATTTATCCTATTACTACAAGTAAAGAAATGTTGGAAATTATGCTTAGTAATAACCGCTTTAGAATGTTTAAAGAAAACGGTTCAATAGGTTATGGCTTTGGTGATGCTGATAAAGTAACTGGCATGACTGAACAAGAAGCATATAGTGAATGGTTAGATTATATCAAGTTAAAAGAACGTCAACTTAAAAAACAATTACCGCTTGTTGAATTAACACAAACACAATTTGATGCACTGATGGGAATGTTTATTGGTGTAGGTAAATGGAGACGTATACCCAGTGATGAAGGTATATATGACGTTGAACGTGCTGTTAAAGAAAAACGTTGGAAATTGGTTGCTGACATGATAGCAAATTGTAACGTAAAAGGCCTAGATAGTAGGGCTCGACTTAATGAAGCTCGTGTGCTAATGTTAGGTGATTATGCTGTTGATAAAGACAGAGGCTGGCTACGTGTAGAAGGCGTACAGCATACTAGAACAAAATATGTTAGTGGTGATTTAACTGAAAGTCAAAAACGTCAAGCAGAGTATGCATACTATAGACAGACTGGTGGAGGCTTCTTACCTAACATGGCTGAATCTAGAAAAAGAAAAGTCCAAATCGTATCTGGATAATTAATCATAATAAATATTTTTATAGCATAGGGAAACAAATACATGGGAAGTACTTTGTTGCTCAACGCTGATTGTTCGCCAATGGAAATGGCACCACTTAGTGTGTTAAGTTGGCGGGACGGTGTAAGAGCATATTGGAACGATAGTTACTATATTTTAAAAACTTATGATGACTGGAAAGTAAGCAGTCCTAATTTACAATTTGATGTACCGAGCATTGTAGTATCAAAAGTGTACAGAAAACCGCAAGAATTTGCAAAACTCAGCAGAAAAAACATACTAATACGAGATCAATATAGATGCCAATATTGCGGCATAGTTTTCCACAATCATGAGCTAACACTTGACCACGTTCATCCACGTAGTCATGGCGGTAGGAGTACTTGGGAAAATTTAGTAACAGCATGTAAACCTTGTAACTGGAATAAAAGTAATAAACTTAATATTCAACCCATGCGGACGCCCAGGCGGCCCAGTTATCATGAGATTTATAACCAGAGCAAATGTTATCGTATTACAATTCCTGACCCTGCGTGGCAGGAATTTTTAAATTGGCCAGAGGATTTACTGGATATTAAAACTACTGTTAATTAAAGCCATAAATAGTATTATGGCGACATTTAGAGGTTTTAGTACAATTGATCGTAAATTTGGCAACGTTGTCCTTGAGGACGTTGAACTTGCCAAGCGTGATCTATTAAATCATTTTTACACTCGTAAGGGCGAAAGACTTGGCGAACCAGAGTTCGGCAGTATTTTGCCTGATCTTGTATTTGAACCACTGGACGATTTTACAATTAATGATGTTGAAGATGACGTTGTTAGTATTGTTTCAACAGATCCAAGATGGGAACTAAATTCAGTAGATACTGAAGTTGGTGAGCATAGTATTACATGTCGTGTAAATCTTACTTATAGACCGGATAGCACAATAGAAGAGCTTTATCTAGAGTTTACAGCGGAAGAAGAGTATTAAAAATGGCACAGAGCGTTAGACAACGAAATTTGTTTGCAGCAGAAGATTTTACAGTTGTATATGACAGCTTTAAACAAGCAAACTTTCAGGCATATGATTATGACACCATTAAAGAAACAATGGTTGATTATGTACGTAATAACTATCCTGAAAACTTTAATGATTGGATTCAGTCCAGTGAATTTGTAAGTTTAATTGAACTTATGAGTTTCTTGGGACACAACCTTGCATTCCGTAATGACCTTGCTGCTCGTGAAAACTTTTTAAGTACAGCAGAACGCCGTGCCAGCGTTATCCGCATTGCTGACTTTTTAAACTATAACCCAGTTAGAAATACCGCAGCCAATGGCGTACTTAAAATTCAGAGTATCAAGACTACACAAAATGTCTACAATGTCAATGGACAAAGTTTAAAAAATACTGAAGTGCGTTTTGTAAACGATCAAAACACTACAAGTTATCAGGACTTTTTGTTAATCTTAAATGAAATGCTAGGCAGTCAAAACAAGTTTGGTAAGCCAACAGGAAGTGGTACAATTGATGGTGTTGCTAGTGAAATTTATCAAACAACCAGTGTTGAAAATACTGACATTGCTCTAAAGTTTACAGCAAAAGTTAACGGAACAACACAGGCGTTTGAAGTTGTCAATAGTGATATCTCAGATGGCGATACACTGATTGAGCCTTCACCAGAACCAGGTAGAAACTTAAACTTAATTTATAAAAATGACAATCAAGGTATTGGTAGTGCTAATACTGGATTTTTTGTACAGTTTAAACAGGGTACACTAACATACAGTGATTACAATGCAGACAGTGCTATCACAAGTTTGTTATTGGATTTAAACAGTACTAATGTAAACAATAATGACGTATGGGTACAAAATGTTGACACCACTGGCGCAGTAATTAATAACTGGACTAAAATTGACAGTACAACTGGTACAAATGCTATCTACAATG
>Ga0255782_10000394_pt1 | contig 39023 bp, 27 predicted proteins | sample 101ome_26_FD_179980 | JGI IMG/M metagenome (GOLD analysis project Ga0255782, IMG submission 179980) | Coastal salt marsh microbial communities from the Groves Creek Marsh, Skidaway Island, Georgia - 101408AT metaG (version 2) | ecosystem: Environmental > Aquatic > Marine > Intertidal zone >...
CCTGGTGGGCATTTTCTCTCGTCGTACTTTACGCACTCGGAGGAGTAACACGGGTGTTGATCGAGGGAAAATTTCGCGCCAATCGTGATGATTGTAAAAGGATTCGGTTTACGGGTGTGATGTGATGCGATATGCGATGACGACGACGTCGACGACGACGACAACGACGATGCGTGCGTGCGTGCGTGCGCGCGCGTCTGCGTCTCCGTCTCCGTCTCCGCCGCTGTCGATTGAACGCTGGATCGAACACGCGCCGGGGTACCGCGCTCTGTCTAGGTGGTCTAAACCGGCGGTGCGGCGATGAATACGAGTGACTACTCGTTTCGTTTCGTCTGGTTTATTACCGGTAATCTAATTTAATCTAATCTTCTAATCTAGTATCTCAATGACGTCGGTGTCTCCCACCGTCGTCGCCGTTGAAGATCGTCGTCCTCTCGTCGTCGTCGATCGGGCGGCGTCGTCTCGGCGCCGCTTCATCGCGGCGCGCGCGGCGGCGGTTCGAGGGCTCGCCGCGGTCGCGGCTCCGCCCACGCACCGACCGCACACGTAAAAATCATCCGCCATGCGAAGCTCCGCCTCCGCCTTGAGCTCGTTTAAAATTTTATAAAACTTGGCGTCGTGCGGTCCTCGCTCGATGTGCGCCAGCTCGTGGAGAAACACCGCGAACACTTGGTCCTCGTCGATCCAACGAAAAGATGACGACGCGCGATTCGCGTTCGCGCGATTCGAGCGTCCGCTCGACCCGCGCCCGCTCGACCCGCGTCCGCGAGCAATCTTCTGACGCACGCACAATCGCACCCGTTTCCCGGCGCCCGAGTTATCCCCCCACAGTTTCACCGCCCCGATCTTCGGCGCGAGCTCTGTCAAGCGCTCGACGACCCAGCCTCGCTTTCGCATGCTCGCCGACGCGCGTCTCACCGCTCGTTCGAGCGCGCTCTGCGCCCGCCGTCGGTCCTCCGCCGTACCGCTCGCGTGCGCGTCGATGCGGGCGACGACACCGAGTCCGGCGCCGCCGCTCGACGCCGCCATCGGCGGGCGGGCGGGCGGGCGGGCGTCGACGCGAAGTGCGGTTTGTGGATTAACAGTTGCGACGTCGTCGTCGTCGTCGTCGTCATAAACATGCGCGTCGTCGCGGTCGCGCGTCGGACCGTCGCGCCGCCGTCGTCGTCGCGACGGGATCGGTTCGTGAACGACCGGGCACGTCGTCTTCGTTACCACCGCGTCGCGTCGTCGTCCGATGACGGCGTAAAGTCGTCGTCATCGTCGTCATCGGATGAGGGTGTAAAGTCGTCGTCGTCGTCGACCGCGGAAGCGTTGGCGCGCGAAGCCGCGCTCGAAGCGCAGCGCGCCAAGGCTGCGGTGACGCGCAGGGCGATCGCGAACGCGGTGGAATCGCGCAAACGCGCCGAGGCGGAAGCGCTGGCGAAAACAGAGGCGGAACGAAAAGAGCAAAAGCGCGCCGAGTGCGAGACGCTGGCGAAGGAGATCGGCGGACGCGAGCCGTTTCAACGCAAAGCCGGTCCGATATTCGCCTCCGCGTTGGCGACGGCGGTCGCGGCGTACGCGAGTTACGAATTTACGGTACACGCGGGTGATTTTATATCGGCCGCTGCGGTTCCGGTGGAGAGCGCGCTCGTCGCGTCTGGTCCGGCGAAGAGCGGGTTGTTGTCGCTCGTCGTCGGCGTGGGGTTGACGTTGACGTCTTCGTTGTGTTTTTCTACGACAATTTTGCTCGCCTTGGCGTTTAACGAGACGAAAGCCATAGTGACGAATACGCCGATCATTTACTACCGGTGCGATGGGGCGGATCCGACGTGTTGCGTGAACGGGCCGCATAATTTGGGGTATCACGAGCGGTTCGTGTACATGAACCACGGACGCGGATTTGAGACGCGACGGGCGCAGTGCATGCAGCGGCATTTACGCGTGTCCAAGGGGTGCCACGCGCTCAAACCGCTCATCGTGTATCCAAAGGAGGAAAAGTGGGGGTTTTGGTGAATGGCGGACCCCTAAACATTGTGTGTACAACAGTAACAACAGTAGAGATTACAACAGCGTTTCATTCGTGTAGTACATTTACTCATCGAATGAAAAACGTCCTCGCGTCGAGCGTTTCGTCAATCACCGCCCCCTTCATCGCGTCGCTCTCCTTAATCTCGATCGCATCGACCGCGCTACCGCCCGGGACTTGGCGCGCGGCGAGAATGACGTCGCCCGCGTCTCGGGCGAGGACGTCGTCGTCCAAACTGCGCGCGTAGTCAAAGACGTAAGCAAGGGCGTCGCCGCTTCTAAATCGTCTCGTCGAAAGCGTGCCGTTCGGAAGGCTAAATCTGAGGGTCACAATCCCAGGAGCACCTCTGGGTTCGTCGGGTTCGGGTTTAATCGACGCCTTGAGCGCGCGTTTGCGCTCTTCAAACGCCTCTTTCGCGGCGAGCTTTTCTCGCTCGCGCTCCGCGAGCGCCTCCTTTGCGCGCTCAAATTCCTCCTTTCTCCTGCGTTGTCTCGTTTCAAGCTCCGCCACGACGCGTTCGTACTCCTCGCTCGGTTCGAGTTCAACCTCCACGTCCGTCTCTAACAGCGAAATCGCCCGCGTTTCCTCGTCATCCGGTCGCACTTCCGTCACCAAAAGCTCGTATCGTTTGCGCTCGACGCCGCTCGCGTCTTCGCCCGCCGCCTCGTCTCGCTCTACAAACACCTTATCCCCCACCGTGACGCAACTCCGACCCATCATCACTCGCTCCAACACCTCTCGAACGTCATCGTTTGCGAAATCTTTCGCGAAATCATTCGTTTTCGGCTTTAAAGTCATCTTTGATCCCGTCGGCAACGCCACGTACCGAACCGACACCTCGTCGCCGTCGCGCGCGTCGCCCAACGCCGTCATCACCCCGACCGGTAACCCGATCTTCCCTTCCTCCACGCTCCCGTAATCCAAAACCCCCACGTGCGTCCCCACGCTCGATCCGTCTTCGCCCGTTCTCTCGACGTAAAAGTGCGCCCGTCCGCACGCGTCGGCGCCCACCGCGTTCGCGCAACTCCTCGGCAACTGCGCCTTGTCTTCCCATCTCGCCCGAATCCCCCGCGTCTTTGCCGCCTCGCTTCGCTCGACGCGCAACCGCCCGACGTACTCCGCCCCGTGTGTCCCCCGTCGCGCCGCCGCTTCGTTCGCCTCGGCGAGTTTCCGTCGTCGCTCTTCCGCGCGCTCGCGTTGGCGCTCCTTTTCGCGTTCGATTCGGTTCGTTTCCACTGCGCGCTGATGCCGCCGGTGCTCGCGCGCGCGATCGGCATCGACGGCGGTTCTCGCCGCGGATTCCTCTGCGAGTTTTTTTGCCGCAGTTTTCAAAAACATCTCGAGCGCGTTTCGCGCGTCGCCGTCGTCCGCGGGTCGACGAACGTCGCGGTGTGTGGAAAACGCATGATTACTCACTGCGGTCGCGGCGTCATTGCGCAACGCGTGGACGACGCGATAATCGACGCGACTCTTCGTGTACCGACGAAGGGGCGATTGGGGGATAATTAGTCGAAGGGTTTGAACGCGTCGCGGCGGTGCGTCACGCGTCGTGCGTCATGAGACGAGGGTTGATGATGATCAGAGAGATTATGGTGCTGACGAAGTCGTCGGCGTTGGCGTCGGTATCGGCGCCGACGACCGCGGTGCGTCGAGGATTTATGTCGGGTGCGACGACGCCGTGTTCGACCTCATCTGCTTCGTCGTCTTCGGGTTTACCGATGTCGATGATGATGACGCGTCGGTGTCGCGCGTCTTCGTCTTCCTCGGCGTCAAAGAAGAATCAGAATCAAAACCGCTCGGGCGACGAGGTTCAAGCGACGGATGCGTCTCGATCGGGACGTTACGACGAAGTGACGGATAAGTGGATTCCCGAGAAACCGGTGAGCGCGGTCGAGGGGGCGTCGTACGGGGTCGTCGGACTGATTGGACTCGGTATCGCCGCGGGCGCGGCGTGGTTTGCGGCGAACGAATTGTTGACGACGCCGCGCGAACAACGCGTCTTTAACGCGGCGATGGAAAAGCTGAACGAGGATCCGCGGGTGACTGTGGCGGTTGGGACACCAATGACGGGATACGGGAGCGAGAGTCGAAGCCGCGGGGCGAGGAGGAACATTCCGCACCGGGTGGTGTTGGACGCGAGAGGTCGCGAGCGGTTGTTGGTGCAGTTTCACGTGAGAGGACCGAGAGGAAGCGCGATGGTCACTGCCGAGGCTGGTTTGAACGCGGAAACGGGAGACTGGGATTTCCAGTACATTATTGCAGACGTGCAAGGGGCGCACGGGAGACGCATTCCCGTCATCGCGCCGCAGGCTGCGCCACAGAGACTTCAGGCGCTTTGACGCGACGTACTACATCGGTTTTTGTAAGCGAGTTTTCAGTTCGAATTCGTTATCTGCTACGGTACTTGGTTAAAACAAAACAATCTGCTACTACTGCGCGTGCGCTCACTCGATGGACCGATGTCTGTCTCGAGCTGTCTCTACTACTATCATAAAAACTACTTTTACGCGGTTCTCTGTAAGTACTCGTTACGTTTTCGCCGCCCGTCGCTCGGCGAGCTCTCTACGGGCGAGCCACGCCGTGTAGGGCAAAGTCACGGTCATCATGGCGAAACAAACCATGTTTGCGCCGATGGGTGCGCTATCCACCGCCCACGCGAGCAGTGGGTACTGAATTAAACTCCAAATGGCTGAGATGAGCAACCCGAGCCCACAGAGCGTGCCGTAATGCTCGAAACCAAACCTTCGTCCGATGTTGCTGAAATACATGGCAAAGATGAACAACCGGCCGAATGAATAGAGCAACATCCCAAAAACTTGCACGCCCAACCCAGCGCTCTTCGGGAGCGTCAAAATGAGAAAGGAGATGGCTGTCGAGAGCGTCGCGAAGCCTTGACAGACGCCGCATCCGACTTTATCGGCAACGCGGCCTCCGTACGCGGCGAAAATCGCCACCGATCCGTACGCCGCGGAAAAAATACTCGCGTAGTGTCCATCGTCGTCCCCTTTAAGCTCGAGTTGGTAGCCGATTGCGGCAATGTAAAACTGCAGCGGACAGACGACGAGGGTGAACCAGGCGACGAGGCCGAAATACTCTGCCGATTTCATTTGTTCTCCTCGCGTTTTCCCGTTGGCCAATCCTTCCAGCCTCGCGTGCGCGTCTCTCACGGGCTGGGCGCTCGGTGGTTTTACCTCCTCCACCTCGTTTTCTTCGTCTTCCACGTCCCCGCTTCGCGTCGTCGTCGCGACAACCACCGCTTCGTCGTCGGCGACGGTTTCAAAGAAACTCTGTCCGTTTGGCAGCATGACGAAGCACGCCACGAAGAGCGTCGCCGCACACCCCGCAAAGACGTAAAAACCAATCTCCCGATCATCCCCAGCCGTGAGCGCTAAGAACACCAACCCCGAAATCTGAAACGCCCCGCTCAGCGCGCTCATGACGGTGCTCGCGCGCTCTGGGAACAACGCCGCCACCGGTTGCACGCATAACTGCACCCCCGATCCCAATCCGACGCCAAACATTCCGCACGTCAACAACGCATCCTCCGTCGCCCCCGCCGCCGCGAGCGCCACCGCTCCTAGAGTCACGAACGCCAAGCACGCACAACATGTAAACCTCGTCCCGAGGTGATCTCTCGACATCCCAGCGACGAATCGTCCGCCTTGCACGCTCCACGATCCCGCCGTAAAGTGCCTCGCCAAGCGCTTTTCGCCCAGCGACCCATCCTCGGCGAGCAGCAGCCTTCGCAACGGCGGCCACCCGTACACGGTCCCGGCGACGAGAGAGCTCGCAATGAACGCCAGGGCGAACAAGGCGTTTCGGGAGTACTTCCCGCGCGGCGCGCCCGCCAACGGCGCCATGTTGACTAAAGTGGAACAAGATGCCACCGCTTCAAAACGGTTCTCCCACCGTCGCCACGAAGCACGCCGAGCGCGCGCACACCAACACACTCACGCGCGAAAAAACACGCGCCGTCCTCGCGTCCCCGTGCACGCCCTCGCGCCCACGCCCGCGCGTCGTCGTCTGCGGTGGACGTCGTTCGGTGGCGTTTTGTCGACGTCGCCGGTTCAAATCATACTGTATACACATACAAACAGTTGCGACCGGTCAACAAAACTACAAACACGCGAAGCACCATTGCGCCGCCGCCGCCGAAAAAGAGCGCATTCTTCGACCGCGACGACACACGTCGACGACGCCCGACCCCGACGCAGGCTGGACGGACGACGACGGACACGCAACGTTCGTTCGTTCGTTTGTTTCCCCGCAGATAACCGCGGCGGGTTTCTCGCGAGGATAAAGGAAGAGCGACGACAAAGGATCGGTACTCGGCTCCAGAGACCACTCGCCGCTGCTGCCGCTGGAGGACGACGCACGAACGGTGACGACGAAACACACGGAAAGAAACGGAGACGGTGAAGAAGAAGGCGACGAAGACAAAGGAGAAGAAGCGTCATCATGCCGAAGAAATCGACGAAATCCAAGTCGAAGCGGACGACGCTGAAACAAAAGTACAAGGTTATACGCAAGGTGAAGGAGCACCACAAGAAGAAGCGCAAGGAGGAAAACCGTCTCAAGCGCCTGGGGATCAAAAAGAAGGGACCGAAAGACCCGGGGGTGCCCACGGCGTGGCCGTACAAGGATGAATTGATGAAGGAGATTGAGTACGAACACGAAAAGATGGATAAGAAGGCGGAAGAGTTGGCCGAGGCGAAAAAAGTGAGACGAGCGGAGAATAAGAGGTTGGCCAAGGAGATGATGGACGCGGGCGAGACGGCGCCGACGCTCGAGGCTTTGAGAGCGTACGCGGCGAGGAAGGAGGCGAATTACGAAGAGAAAAAGGCGGCGAAACTCGCGGATGAACTCGAGGCGAGAGAGATTGTCGATCAAGATGCGAGTCGGCGGGCGTATTACAAGGAGTTTGTCAAGGTTGTGGAGATTTCAGACGTCATCATTCAAGTGTTGGACGCGAGAGATCCGCTGTCGTGTCGCTCGCCCGAGGTTGAGCGTTTCGTGCGAAGAATGAATCCGGATAAACGCGTCGTTTTGTTGTTGAACAAGATTGATTTGGTGCCTAAAGAAAACGTCATGGCTTGGCTGAAGTACTTTCGAGAGGAACTCCCGACGGTGGCTTTCAAGTGCGCCACGTCCACCGGAGCGACCAAGCTCGGCGCGAGAAACGCCAATTTCAAGTCATCTGGAAACGCTCTCGGCGGCACCGATTCTCTCGGCGCGGAAAACTTGTTGCAAATGTTGAAGAACTACGCTCGCAACAAGAATATGAAGACAGCCATCACGGTGGGTATCGTCGGTTTTCCAAATGTCGGCAAGTCGAGTCTCATCAACTCGCTCAAGCGCAGCAGAACTGCTGCCGCCGTCGGTAACACCCCGGGCATGACCAAGGTGTTGAAGGAGATTAACCTCGATAAACACGTCAAGCTCATCGATTCCCCGGGTGTGGTGTTCGCCAGTTCCCTCGGTGAGTCTGCGGGCGCGGCGGCCCTTCGCAACTGCGTCAAGGTGGAGCGTATTGAGGATCCCATCGCGCCTGTGCACGAAATCACACGTCGCTGCCCGGCTGAACAGTTGATGCTCATGTACAAGACGGGAAGGTTTGGAGATGTAGACGATTTCCTTCGTCAAGTCGCGCGGGTGCAGGGTAAGCTCAAGAAAGGTGGCATTCCAGACTTGAAGGCGGCGGCGCGCGTCGTCTTGACGGATTGGAACAATGGCCGCATTCCGTACTTTACGTCGCCTCCCGAACGCACGGCGAACAAGGAGCACGCATCGGCGGAAATCGTAGGAAACTGGAGCGAAGAGTTCGACGCAGACAAGGTGTTTGCTGACGAGCAATCGACCGTCATCGCGGGACTCCCCGAGGAGGAAGAGGGTGACGATTTCATGCCCGTTCAGACGATGGGTAACGGTTTCATCGAAGCGCACGATTTGAGCGACGACGACGACGGCATGGATGAGGATGACGATGGCGCCGACGGAGACGACGGCGACGGCACACACGCCCCGATGGCGATGGCTCGCGACGATAGCGAGGCTGGACGCACGCAACGCGCGTTGCGACACGCCGAGGCGAAGTCGAAGTCGAAGGCGGCGTCGTCGCGACAACGCGCACTGTACGGAGCCGAAGGGCAATACAATCCAAACGAGGCGCGCGCGGCGAAGAAGCGGGCGAGACGCGAGGCCAAAGCCGTGGCTGAGGCTGCCGAGGACGACAGCGGGAGTGATTTCGACTGGGAATCGTGAGAGAGATAGATTTGTGAATTTACATCAATGCTACTTAGTGATACCGCCGCCTCATCGCGGCTGAAACTGATCCGCGCTCGCGCGCAGGTTACTCGATCTCGCCAACGCGAGCTCGGGCGTGCGAATCGGTGATAACCCCGGATTGTTCTTAATCTTAGACGGTTTGAGCGACGATTCGTATCGTACACCCCCTGGGGTCGATCCAGACGGAATCGCGGGCGAGTCCGCCGTCGTCTCGCCTGGCGACGAAATCAAAGGCTCGTACGGCGCACTTCGATCATCGTGATCCTCGTCGTAGTTGTCGTCATCCTCTTCTGACGAAGAATCCGGTTCTAATACGCGTTCGAGTTCTTGCGTGGGTAACCACACGTGCACGCGCGCGGCGAGCCAGAAGACGCGCCAGACGTTCAACGCTAGCTTTGCCGTCCAAATGCCGCGCAGCGATGCCGTCGGCCGATTGGCAAAGAAGAGCGCCGGGAGAAACACCAATCCCACACCGCTCGCCATCACTTCTCTGATGTACTCGAACGAATGCGTCGCGTAGATGAAACCGTCGTACACGAAACACGCCGCGTTCACCGGTTGCGCGATGACGAGAACTCGCCAGACGCCTGAAGACAGCAGCGCACTCTTTGTCGCTTCGTCTCGCGTGTACAAATTCGGAATTCCAGATTCGCCGGCGATGAGAATCGCGCTGAACAACGCACCGGTGACGACACCCACGCCGACGAGTGCTCGCGAGAGATTAATGAGCTCACGTTTGCGCCCGGCGCCGAATAGTCGGCTTCCGATGACGACTGCCGCCGTCGCGTACCCGTCAGTCAAATGAGAACAAATCATCCATAAACTCGTGACGATGTGGTGCGCCGCCAATCCGGCGGCATCAAACGACCTCGCGGCGACGCCCATGGCGATGAGAAACGACGCTTGTAACAACACCGATCGCGACCACATGGACAACCCATCGCGAACGAAATCGAACGCCTCTCGCATCGCCAAGGATTTTGCGCCAAAGACGTCGAGTGGCGCCGAGTACGCGTGGTTCTCTTCGTCCCCGTCCCTCGTATGCATTCGCAGCGTCAACGTCGTCCCGACCACCGCCTGCGCGACGACCGCGACGAAATACCCCACCCCCGCGACGCGCATGACCCGCGACGCGTCGTCGCCTCCGATGACCAACGCGAAAACCACCGCCAAAGTCTCGCTCGCCGCTCTACCGATTTGACACCCCGTCGCCGCGTTCACCCGTCCAATCCCACTCAAAATCCCCATCGCACACGAAAACACGCACGCGAACGGTACCGCCGCCGTTCTATACCAAAAGTACGTCTTTGACAAACTCTCCGTGTGCGCATCCAACCCGAACGCTTGGAGCATTCGTCCATCTCTCAACGCCGCGGTCAACGAAGCCGCGCTCGCCCCGCCCGCGAGCAACGCGCACGTCAACGCCAACCGTCCCGCCGCCCCGGCTTCTTCTCGCTCCCCGCGTCCGAGATACCTCCCAACCTTTGCCGCGACGCCATCCGCGAGGAAATTCAACGACGTCGTCGCCACGTTCGTCGTCAACGCGACGAGTCCGAACGCCGCCTGCGCTGAAGTCTGCGTTCGAATCAGTCCAAAAAGCGCGAGCTGTACCGCCGCGAAGAGCGGCACGACGGCGTTCTGCACCGCCCCGCTCATCGCGACGGACACGACGCGTCGCGCGCGCGGCATCTCCGTCGTCCGATCGTCCCGTCGTCGGCGACTGACGTTTTGAATTTTGTCAAACCAAAAAAAGTCGTTACAACTGCGCGCGCGCGCACTAACAACGATGCCGTCGCCGACGCCGCGTCGTCGTCGTTCCTCGTCGAAGCGCGCCGGTGGGTGGCTCGCCGCGTTGTTCGCCGCGTCCACTGCCCGGCGCGGGATGGCGAAGACGCCGACGACGAAGACGCCCACGACGTTTTCGCGACGATGGAGACGGGCGTTGAAACGAGCCGCGGGCGCGTGGACGCTCTTTTCGCGACGATTCGAGGCGGCGACGGCGATGCTGGGGCGGTGGGAGCGGGCGACGTTCAAGGCGATCGGGTTCGCGATGGGTTGGATGCTCGTGTACGCCCCGGCGATCGGGTGCGCGTGCGTGGGTGGGGTGTACTTTGGAGCGACGACGTGCGGAGCGGCGTGTTTGTTGGGCGCGGTTCGAGCGATCGCGAAGCGGCCGACGAGGTACGCAGAACACGCGACGATTGGTTTGGCGTTGAGTTTGCTTCCGGCGACGCTGACGGCGACGAGCGCGCTGAGTCCGTGGAGTCGAACGGACCCGGTGGTTGTGGAGCGAGCGACGGTGGGCGGGTTGCGCGTCGACGCCAAGGACGCGGATGCGATTTCGCTCGTAGACATTCGGAAGGAGCACTTTAGGTTTGATTTGATGGGGGAGTACCACGCGACGCTTCCGCCGCCGGATGAAAAGTACATGTATAAGGCTGGGGCGGAGGCGAGTGGGACGTACTGCGCCGTGCCGGTGACTCGCGACGGTTGGGCGACGCGGGATCCGGTGCCGCTGTGGTACGTGTGCGATAACAATTGGGGCGGACACAGAAACTGCAGCGTCGCTTACGACGAGAGTTACGACGCAAAGACGGAGTGGTACGGTTTGAAGGGTCTGAGCGAGTGTCTGCGCGCCCCCGTCGAGGCGCTCGACGCCGGTCAGACGGAGCTACACTTTTTACACTTGGACTTTCAGCAATCCTTCGAGCGCAAGTACGAGATGAGCATCGGCGCGCTCAGACGCACTAGCGTCCTCCACGAGCTCTCCATCGATCTCAACGCCCCGAGGGTGTACTGGAATCCGATTCAGGAGACGTGTTGCGACGCGTTGGCGCGCGAGGATTACAACCTCCTCGCGTTGACGACGCTATTCACCGTCTTCCCGTTGTTCTATTTGATTTATCGCGACGTCAAGTACGCCAAGGTGAACCGCAAGAAGGATTTCAGAGCCTTTTACACCCGCGCAGAGCTCTTGAGCGTCGTCAAGAAGCGCTGAGTCTGCCGGGTTTGTTGCCTCGCTATCAAATGGGTCGCGGCGCCCCGGACCCGTCTTCAAACCGCGGCGTCGGCGCATCCGCGCGCACCGCCCGTTCGGGCCGCGCCTCTGGTACGATGGTATCCCACGACCAGGTCCTCACCGCCTGGGTCGCCATCGCGGCGGTGACTTTCCCTTTCCTCTTCACCACCAACGCCCCGTACGGCAAGTTTTTCGCCGCCGGTTGGGGTCCAAAGATGCCCGGCGGGTTGGGTTGGTTTTTACAAGAGATTCCCAGCCCAATCTTCCTCTGGTTGGGCGTCACCCGCGGGTCGGAAATCTTCCCCGAGTTTGCAAAAGGCGGATCGAGCGACCCGGCGTACGTCCGCGCGCTCGTCGCGGTGTGGTTTGCGCACTACGCGCACCGAGCGGTGGTGTACCCACTCACCCGTTCGCTTGGACCCACGGCGTGGATAACCGTCTCGTCCGCGGTGGCGTTCAACGTCGTGAACGGTATTCTCGTCGGCTCCGAGCTCGCGTACAGAGGTCAAGCGCCAGAGAATGAGCTCCATCTTCGATACGCCGTCGTCGCTTTCGTCCTCGGTGTCTTCATCAACGTCTATCACGACGCGAAGCTTCGGCGTTTGCGAGCTACGGCGGCGTCCGCCCCCGAGTCTGAGCGCTCTGGGCGTTACGTCATGCCCAGAGGCGGTCTTTTCTACCTCGTCGCATGTCCGCACTACCTCGGTGAGCTCATCGAGTGGACCGCGTTCGCCGCTTTGTGTCCACACGTTCGAGCCGCGCGCGCGTTTGCGTTTTGGACCTTTGCCAATCTGTATCCGCGCGCCGCGGCGACGGCGAGGTGGTACCGCGAAACCTTTCCTCGGCGATACCCGGCGCGGTGTCGAGCCATGATTCCCTTCATCTGAGCGCGCGCGCGCGCGCATGTAACATTTAGATTTCTATTTAGCGACGGATGGACGGATGGACGGACGCGCCAGTCGCGCGGAGCGCCGTTCCTCCGCCAGAGCTCCGGCGGACCGACCGAACGAACGAACGACCGAACGAACGACGCCAGCGCCGCGACGAGTCCCGATCCAACGAACCGACCCGCGCGGGGGAACCGAAACCAAAGCCCGACGCCCGCGGTGGAATCGCACGCCAATCGAAAAGTTCCCCGAGCGGTGTTCGCCCTGGTCAGAGAGCACCGACAGAGCGATGCAGGGCTTCTTTCCAAAACCCTACATACTGTTTAAACATACACCTGGGTGGTTTTTTAAAGATGCGTCGATTAGATTACCCTCGCGCGACGGCCGCGTCGCGACAGACGTCGACGAGGGACGGACGCCGACCGACCGATCGAACGACGACGCGACGATGTCCACCGCGATGACGCCGAACGCGGCGACGATGGCGCGACGCGCGACGACGACGCGCACGATGGGAAGAGCGGCGCAAAAGATCGGTGAATGTCGACCGGCGGCGGCGGCTGGCTGTGGCATCGAAAGACGCGTCGCGAGAGCCGCGGTTGTCGCGGAGGCGACGCGAGGCGACGGCGACGCGGTGAAGATGACGAGGGTGATGCATCGCGCGATGATCGCCGGGGCGGGACGACGCGAGACGCGGGGACGACGACGCGGGACGGCGCCGCGGGCGAACGCGACCGCGGATAAGGGCGAGGTTTGGAAGGCGCGGGGCAAGGACGCGTTGAACGCTGGGTTGCTTCTCGCGCTCTTCATGTGCTGGTACGGGTTCAACATTGTGTTTAACATTTATAACAAACAAATTTTGAAGAGCTTCCCGTACCCGGTGACGGTGACGCTGATTGAACTCGGGGTCGGGAGCGCGCTGATCGCGGCTATGTGGGCGAGCGGGGCGAAGAAACCGCCGACGCTGAATAAGGAGATGCTCAAGCCGATTGTTCCGTTGGCTGTGATTCATACCGTCGGTAACTTGTTGACGAATGTGTCTCTGGGCAAGGTGGCGGTGTCGTTCACGCACACCATCAAGGCGATGGAGCCCTTCTTTTCGGTGTTACTCTCGGCGTTGTTCTTGGGGGACATTCCATCGTTGGCCGTCATGGGAGCGCTCGTTCCCGTCGTCGGGGGCGTCGCGCTCGCCTCCATCACCGAAGTGAGCTTCAACTGGGCGGGTTTCCTCTCCGCCATGGGCTCTAACATTACCTTTCAATCGAGAAATGTGTTGAGCAAGAAGATGATGGGATTGTCTTCCATCAAAGGGGCCATCGACAACATCAACCTCTTCAGCGTCATCACCATGCTCAGCTGTTTGGTGTGCCTTCCGATCGCCGTCGGCATCGAAGGCGTTCGTTTCACCCCGAGCGCCATGGCTGCAGTCGGTGTGAGCTTCCAAGAGCTCGCGAAGCGCCTCTTGATTGCCGGATTTTGCTTTCAAATGTACCAGCAAATTTCGTACATGATTCTTTCTCGCGTCTCGCCAGTGACACACTCTGTCGGTAACTGCATGAAGCGCGTCACCGTCATTGTCGTGACGTTACTGTATTTCAAGAATCCGGTGTCCAGCCTCAACATGGCGGGTACCGCTCTCGCATTGTTCGGTGTCTTCTTGTACAGCCGAGTCAAGCGAGCGGAGGGGGAGAAGAAGAAGGCGTCGGCGGCGGTTTCCGCGCCGTCGGCGGCGAGCGGCGACTCGGCGTACACTGACGAGTTCCGCCGAATCACGGGGTTGGTGAATATCGAGTAAGTGAGTAGAGCGTCTATGCAACAGTATTTCTTTCTTATTAGCTACAAAATTGAATAAAGAGATATCAAAGAGTGTTCGGAACGCTTCGCGACGCAAAGTTGCGCCAAAATGAATCATGACGTTGAATTGCAATGTGCTATTGATGCTAGGGATTTCTTTCTTTTCTGGCTAAGTGGTGTTTCTGCGATGAAACACGATAAGACACACCGATCATGCGTCCCATAAACAATCTTGTACTTAATCATACATTCGGCGTGGATCCTTTCGGCCCCCGCGTGCGCGTCCTCACTCGCACAATGTACGCGTCGAGCAGCGTGTTGATTTTGCGCTTTCTCGAATCCGTCAGGAACGAAGAAGCGCCTTCTTCGGTGTTTTGACTGAACTTGTCGGGAACGGTCGTGATGACTTTATGCATGCTCTTGCGCAAAATCATCTTGTACTGCGGTCTCGTCAATTCTTGCGTCTGCAGCGTAGACTTGATAAACGCCATGACGCGCTGCGCGAGCACCGTGTCGGCGACAATCTTGGGAGGAAGCTTCTTCTGACCCTTCGTCTTGGATGCCGGCAAGCCCGGCAAGCCGTCGTTCGCACAATCGGCAGGCGAATCGACGAGTTTTGGTGATGTTGACGCTACCGGTTTCACTTCCGGTTCCGCGGCGGGCACGGGCGTCGAGGTTCTCTCCTCTGATGACTCTCGCTCCTTGTCTTCGACGGGCGGCGGGATTGCGATCGGCGCCTGTGCACTCTTAGTCTGCTTCGGGCGCGCGTTCTTTTCGACCGGCTTACCCGGAAACATGGGTGCGATGTTGACCGGTCTCCCAGGCAACGCGAATGCGGTCGAAGCTGGCTCGGTCGTCGTGGCCTCCGGCGTCTTCTCCTTCTTTGGAGGTCTTCCCACCTTTTTCTTCTCTTGCTTTGGTGTGGGCTCTTTTGTTTGTTCTTCCTGCTTTCGCACAGGTTTGCCCGGAAGCATGAACGCGACAACTTCTTTGACTGGGGTGACGGGCTCCGACACTTTCATAACCGGACGCCCCGGAAGTTGGAATACCTCTTCCTCGCCTTCGTCTTCGACATCTGTCGTCGCGAGAACCTCGGTTGCTTCAACTGCCGTCACCACATCGTCCTCACCTTCATCCTCGACGTCTGTCGTCGCGAGAACCTCAACCTCAGTCTCTTTATTTGTCTCCTCTGCGACTCGTTGCGTCACGTCTTCATCCTCTTCAACTGGAACCCTCGTTTTCACAGGGCGTCCCGGAAGGAAGAATACTTCGTCAACAGCTTCGGTCACTTGCGGAGAGTCGTCCACGTCCGTCTCTTCGAGCTCGTCGTCATCATCTTGGTCCTCGCTCCGAACTGGGAGACCGACGAGATCATCCGTGAGTTTCGGCGTCGGCGCATACTTGGGCTTCTTCGGTTTCTTCTTCTTCTTCGGCTTCATAATTTCTTCAAATCCGCCCAAGTTACCCACAGGTTTACGCTTCGAGCTCGGGAAGAGGAGCGAAAGATCGACCGTTTCCTCCGCCTTGTTGACCGGCGTTTCAGTCGGTTTCGTTGGCGGATTTTCTGCGATGGCGATCTCCTCCGCCTCCGTCGACGCGGGAGGTTCCACAGCGGCTTCCACCGCAGGGGTTTCCGCGGCGTTATCGTTCACCGTGGTTCCGGCCTCGGCGTTCGCGTTAACCCCCACGTTTATAGCTTCTTCAATCTCTTCTCTCACGAAACCGGACAAGAGCGTATCAAAGTCAAAGTCGTCGTCGTCGTCGTCGTCGTCACCCTGCGTACCCGCCCCCGGCGTCGAGTTTTCCTCCCCGCGTCGAGACATGGTCACCGCTCCATCGGCGCCAAAGTCAACCACAATCGTCTGGCGCGCGCCCGCGTCCTGCGTTTCGATGGCTTTCGGCGTTGCGGCTCGTTCCGCGTCCTCCGTCGGCGGCTGGCTCGACGTCGTCTCCGCGCTCGCAAAGAGTCTCTGCGCAATCTCTTGCGCCCGAGACACCGCCGCAGCCATCTCATCCGCAGTCAAGCTCCCCCCACCCCGATCGTCGCCAGCCGCGTCCTCGATTCGCGCGTTCGCCGACGCGTCTTTGACTCGATCCGCGTCCGCTCCCTCGCAATTCGACAGCGTCTGTAAATCATCCACAAACATCGTTCCCGCAAACGCCGCGTGCGCCTCCAACGCCCGTCTCCGTTCCGTTGCGTACATCTCCCTTGCCGCCAGAACCCCTTCCGTCGTCCCACCGCCCCGATCGTCGACGAAGCGAAGCGTTCCGTCGTCCGAGTCCACCCTCGGCAAAAACTCAAAGCCATCCTCGTACGCTCGTTCCTCGCACGCCCGTCGCTCGAACGCCGGTCCTTCGCGCGCGTAGTACCGACACAGGATCTCTATGTGTCGCGCGTGCGTCGCCGAGACGCCCGACGGCCGGGCGTCGTCGTCGCGGGCGTCCATGACGCGCAGGGTTGTGAGGATTCAGCGCCCACCTCACACTTCGTCGCTTCGTTACAAAACAATGTTCGCAACCGTCGTCGCGACCGAGGCGGCGGTTTTACCGACGCGATGCGACGCGAAGGATCGATCGCGTCGTCTCCTACGCCGACGCAGCGCCGCGCGCGTCGCGACGACGATGCGCGCGCGCGACGGCGAAAGGGAAGACGTTACGTCACGCGTGCGAGGTGCCCAGAGTGCCGACTTTACCGACGCAGCGCGCGATCTCGCGCGTCGAGCGGGGTGCGCAGCGACGGCGGTAGCGTTGACGATGCAAATCGCGATGGATGCGCGGGCGTTCGATGGCGGCGAGGCGGCGGTCGGCCCGAGGCGTGAGTTGGAATCTCATTTCGTGGCGGATGCGCGCGCGGATGGCGGGCGGTATTACTTTGACCCGAGGGCACCCATCGATGGCGCGGACGGCGACGAGGAGGATGGGGAGATTCCATTCGGGGACGAAAGACGCGCGTTCGTTGAACCCGGTGTGTTTCCGCGAGGCGATGGCCCGGTGAACCTGCCGATGCCGGCGAAGAGCGAGACGCGAGACGCTACGTACAGGACGGTGCAAGTCAAACAGAGACTCACCGACGGGGAGAGGGAGACGGTGAATCTGTTTAACGACGCCAAGTCGAGCGTGGTGTACATTACGAATGTTGCGGTGCGGCGCGATGCGTTCACTTTGAACCTTACGGAGGCCCCGCAAGGGGCAGGGAGCGGCATCGTGTGGGACGCAAAGGGGCACATTGTCACCAACTACCACGTCATCGACAAGGCGAATCAGCTCAAGGTGTCTTTCCTGCCGAAAGAGGGCGGCGTCGCGAAGCAGAAAGTCTTCGACGCAGCCATTGTGGGGTTTGACGACGATAAGGACATTGCCGTGTTGCAGGTGACGGATCCAGAGGCGTTGCGGGTGATGAAGCCGCTCGTCATCGGTACGAGCGGAGAAGCCATGGTCGGACAGCGCGTGTACGCCATCGGCAACCCGTTCGGCTTGGATCACACGCTCACGACTGGTATCATCAGCGGCCTTGGGCGCGAGATTCAGAGCGGGAACACGGGTAGGCCGATCGATGGGATCATTCAGACGGATGCCGCAATCAATCCCGGGAACAGCGGAGGCCCTTTGCTCAACTCAAGCGGACAGTTGATCGGTATAAACACCGCCATTTATAGCGCGTCTGGGACGTCGAGCGGCGTCGGATTCGCGCTTCCAAGCGACATGGTGAGCGGTATCGTGGATCAAATCATTCGCACAGGCCGAGTGACCCGTCCAATCCTCGGCATCTCGTTCGCGCCAGACGGAGCTTTGGACCAGCTCGGTTTAGGCGGCGTCCTCGTTCTCGACGCTCGCGAGGGAGGGCCGGCTTACCGAGCGGGCGTACGTTCAACTTCGCGAGACGAATCTGGACGCTTAATTCTCGGAGATATCATCATTGAACTCGCTGGAGAGCCCATCCAAGACTCGAGTGATTTGTATCGCACGCTGGACAAGCTCCAAGTCGGGGAGACGGTGGAGATGAAGCTGATCCGCGGCGTGGAGAAGGTAACCACTCAGATTCAGCTTGACGACATCAAGGATATGAAACCACCGTCGACTTCAAACATTATCATTCCTATGAAGACGAAAAAGAGTCCGAATTCGCCGTATTAGCCACCACTCAGTTTCGCAAAGCAAATGTATAGTAAGGCGTTTTCGCTTCATGTAAAGACAGTTTAATTCTTTATTTTTACAACTCAGTTCGCCGCCTCTTCGTCGCCAAATCTCGGCATCGCGCCGCTCAAGAATACTTTTGCGGTGATACCGAGCGTGCCCGCTATGAAAAACGCTAAATCTCTAAACAAACTGACTGGTCCAGCGCCAGTCTCCAACGCCCCGATGAACCGCGAGCTTTGCATAATCGCCGCCGTCGGGGGCTTCCGAATAGCCTCGTACGCGTTGAGCGCAGCCTTGACCGTGTCGTACTTTGTGCCGACTTCGGAAAGCTGCGTCGCGATGCAGAGCGCGTCTTGCATCGCTTGGTTTGCACCTTGTCCTAGGAATGGCGGCATCGCGTGACACGCGTCACCCACGAGCGCCACCGTTCCTTCCGAGTCGCTCCACGTGTCCAGTACGTCGTGATAGTGCACGCCGACGTCGAAAAATCTATCGCACGCCTCGGCGACGTTGATTGCGCCATCTGGAATACCCTTCTCACGCATGAGCGCGATAGCTTCCTCCTTTGCCGCAGATTTCGCGCGCCACGCCGTGTTTTCGTCTCGCTTGGCTTCGTCTTGAATGCAAAGCGCGATGTTGTGTTGCTTCGCCCCGGGTGCGTCGCCTCCACCCGTGAAGACGAGCATGTACGCCCCATCGGCAAACCACTGGTGCGCGGTGTTAACATCGCTCGCCGGTCGCGCTTCCGAACCCGCCGGCGTACATCCAAACACGATTCTGATGCCACTATACTTTGGCGTAGATCGCTTCCCGTCGACCGCCGGTCGGACTCGACTATCGATTCCGTCAGCTCCGATGACTAAATCGAACGACTCGCTCGTCCCGTCTTCAAACTCGATTTGCGCCGCTCCAGAGCTCGACGACACCGTCTTCACCCCTCGACCGAGCGCCAAACATTCATCCGGAAGCGCCGCCGCCATCGCTCGCTGCAAATCGGCTCTCTGTACCGTTCCGGCGAGAACCTTTCCCTTTTCACTCACCAACGCCTCTCTCGCCCCTTCGTCTCGCCGAATTTCATCGTGCACCTTGACTTCAAACAAAGTCTGACCTCCATCCACTCTCCGAGACTTGACACCGAGCAAATCGTTCGCCAACTCTGCGTACGCGTCCTCCAACCCGAGCTCGCACAGCACCCGCGCGCCGCCATTCAGGTTAAACCCACCCCCGATGTTCGGTTTAATCTCCGACACTCTATCAAACACTTGAACGTTATCGATCCCACGCTTCCGAAGCGCGAGCGCGGTGGCGAGACCGGACGGACCGGCGCCGACGACGGCGATAGATTTATCCATCCATTGCTTTCGCGCGGCGTCCCTGGCTCGAGCGTTCGCGACGACGCCGACGCCGCGGCGCCTCGAGCGAAATCGCGTCGACGACACCGGTCGGATCGTCAGTCGCGACGTCGACGCGGTTCGGGGCATGTTTCTCTCGACAGTGGCGCGGTGCAGGCGACGCAGAGTGGGGTGTAAACACGGAAAGAATTGATTTGATTATTGCAAAGAAACAAAACAAAGCGAAGCGTCAGGCATTCTTCTTCGCCCGAGCCGCGCTCGTTTCGTCGTCCTCGTCCTCGTCCTCGTCGTCGCTTCTGACGTCCTCTGCCGACCCGGTGACTAAAACTCGATGAACTACGTTGAGGATCAGCTTGAACCAGTACACTTGTAACGCGAGAATAATATACAGCAGGACGACGCACGTCCAGTACCCGACGCTCGGCGGGAAGTAGTTTCTCGCCTCAAAGTGTGAGCTCCACACGACGTAAGGGTACATGACCAAACGCATCACGAAGAATGTGACGAGGAAAATGCCAAAGAGCACGTCGGCGGCGAGTTGAAACTTCTTTTTACCTCGAGCGTCTCCGATGTACTTGGCGCACTTGGCGGCGTGCAACGGAACGTCCGCCGGGTCGAGCACGAGCATGATGATGGCTCCGACGCGCGTCCAACCGTAGGCGTAAGAGACCCAAATCACACCAATTGTTGCAAAGTGATGAATCTGCATCGACCAAAAGTCTTTGCGCTTGTGCTCGAGTAAAACGTTGAGCGCTCCCGCGGCGTAACGCGCTCCGTACGCCAAGTAATAACACCGCAGCGCGCCGTCCACAGCCAAGGTTTTCTTCGGAAACCCGATCCACCACGACGCCGACGGCCAAAACCACGTCTGCTGCGGTACGATAGCCATACCGAACACGCTGAACGCCCCGTACGTCACCATCTCCAGCGCGCTCTGCGCAAACTTTTCCACCTTTGCCCGGCGCCCCCGCGTCATCGCCTTCCCGTCGGCGAAACCCAACAGCCTCTTCGCCACCGGCTCCACCAAGAGCACGCGCAGCGCCCAGTTGAAGACAAACATCGCCACGGCGTAGACGAACGCCATCCTGAGATCGATCGCACCGTTCGGCGCGCGCGTCGGCGCCGAGTTTTTACCGCCTGAATTTAAGTGTCTCCCCGAGCCGCGCACCCATTTCGACAGTTCTCGATTGAACGCGCGCGCGTCGTCGCGCAGGTTGGACGCCGCGGCGATCCAGGCGGCGACCTGCGTCTTCGGCGACATGGTTCGCCGGTGCGAGCGCGTCGTCGCGATGTGACGCGGCGGTCGCGACGCGACGTTCGCCATCGCTCGTCGGGTGGATCAATATGGGTTACTGTTTACGCATACAAATATGTTTCGCTGAGGATAAGAAAATCCACGTCACGACGCCGGCAGACGACGACGGGTGGACGCCGAAGACGCCGACGCAACCTATCGCGACGATGTCGACGTACGGTGAAGAACTCAGAGCGACCGCGCTGCGATTGTCCACGCCCGGAAAGGGTGTCCTCGCGGCGGACGAGTCGACGGGGACGATTGGAAAGAGACTCGCTTCGATTGGTCTCGAAAACACGCTCGAACACCGCGTCGCGCTGCGCACGCTGCTCTTCACGGCGTCGGGATGGGAGGAGTACGTCAGCGGTGTCATTATGTTTGATGAAACGATTCGATCGACGGGTAAGAGCGATGGGGTGAGCTTTGTCGAGGAGTTGACGAAGAGAGGCGTGGTTCCGGGAATCAAGGTGGACGCAGGCGTCGTCGCGCTGCCGGGCAGCGAAGACGAGACGACGACGGGCGGATTGGACGGATTGGGGGCGAGATGTAAGGAGTATTACGAGCTCGGAGCTCGATTCGCCAAGTGGCGCGCGGTTATGAATATTAACCCGGCGCGCGGTTTTCCGAGCGAACTCGCGGTGAGAGAGAACGCAAACGGGTTGGCGAGATACGCGTCGATTTGCCAAGCGAACGGTTTGGTGCCGATCGTCGAGCCCGAGATTCTCATGGATGGCTCGCACTCCATCGAAGTTTGCTTCGAGACGACGAAGCGCGTCCTCGACGCCGTCTTTTCGGCGCTTCGGTTGCACGGCGTCGCCATGGACGGCATGATCCTCAAACCGAACATGGTGACTCCGGGATCGAGCTGTGGACAAGATACTACGGACCAACAAATCGCAGATATGACCGTCTTGGCTCTCCGAGACACGGTCCCGCCGTCTGTGCCGGGAATTTTGTTCTTGTCTGGTGGTCAAACGGAAGAGCAAGCCACCGAACGTCTTCGCTTGATGAACACTGGCGGCATCGCTCGACGTCCGTGGACGCTCTCGTTCTCTTACGGACGCGCTCTCCAAGCGAGTTGCCTCAAGGCGTGGGGCGGTAAGACCGAAAACGTCGCCGCAGCTCAAGAAGTCTTTGTCGCTCGCGCCAAGGCAAACTCAGAAGCGTCCATCGCGGCGTAATGTCTACATACATGTCAGAAAATCGCGATTTGCCTTGGACGGGCTTCTCCACGTATTTGCGATACATTTCCTAGATGAACCACTCCCGATACATCGCGTCGGTCTAGTCTGTGTAATACTCATCCGCCATCAATCGGCGACGCCGACGTCAACGCCAACTCTCGATTTCATGTGGGACGTTGGCGCTGTCGCATTCCTCGACGCACGCGACCCCACGAGTGAAACCTCTGATGACGACGTTGGAGGAGGAGACATACTTGATGAGACTCCCTCGCCCAGTCTGGTCCATCATCGCGTCGATGCTAAGCCTTGACGACCGGCGAAAACTCATGGAAACGTCCCGAGACTGCTGCGCAGGAGTTCTCGCCTACCAGGCTGACTGCTGCCGCAAATACCTGTCGAACAGTAAGTTTAATTTCTATCAACAGCCCGGCAAAGCGACCGCCGATCCATCCGATGTTGGTCTGTACGCCAACGGGTTGATCCGTCACAAGTTTGAGATGGTTGACGTGCACGGAATGCGCGACGTTGTATGTGTCATGTCGATGTTGTTCACGGCATTTTGGGATTCATTGAAGCCTATGTGCACAAATGTGACTGAGCAAACGCATAAACTAGTTTCGATGATGCGCGTAGCCCTAGGCACGTTTTCATCGCGTGCGCGGGGTAAAGTTGTCGGTGAATTTCTCCGAGCTGACATCTTTGTGCTTCGACGAGGCAAACTCGGTGCCGCCGGAGTGCAGGATCCCGACGGAATCCTCAGTACATCAGGTGCTTTCATCCCGAGGAAAATCAGAATATTTTCAATCGTACACATGGTTCTAGGAACGGTAAGTTTGTCACACTTACTACCCGAAGAGGGTCCATACGCCAGTTTCTTTTCCATGATGGATTATAGAAACTTTAATGATGGATTTGCTGGCTTCTTGACGGCGCTCAAACAAATTGACGCAGCGGCGCTGATTCCTCTGTTCGAGCTAAATTTAATCTGGTACAACTTTCGACTTGATCGCGCTGAAAGCAGTGTTCCGGTCCAACTCCAAGGATTCTGCACATCACATAATGCAGATATCATGCGCTCTGCTGCATCTGTTCAGCAAAGGATTCTCAGACCGGGCGAAAAGTTCGAGGGAAAGTGCCGCAAAAAGTTGTCGCCTGGCGACGAAAAGCTCCTTGTACTGAAAATATATGATTCAGAATCGTTTTACCGTGTTCCGTTTACAATGAAGAAAGCTGAAGAGCTGTTTCTCGCCATTCATGGTGAGATATTAGAAGAGTATAGCCCTCATGTACTGAACGACGGGCCATCGCAGGTGTTCAATGATAACATCACGGCGCTCTCAAAACTACTCGCAATCATCTACAGAGAGAGTCATCTTTCACAGAAAGATTTCATTCATCTAGTCAGCGATTGCGTGCTCGACTGGTCATCGATTTTTGTGCTCATGCTTCTCGCGAGTCTCATGGAGGAATGTCCCGAAACAGAATTTCTGTTACGTTCTCAAATCTCGCGCAAGTTTACTCCGTACAGTCGCCTTTCTGACGTGAATGCTCCATACGGCGAGCGATGTAACAACGGAATCGCAGTGGCGTATCTGTACACCATCTCTCAGCGTCACTTTCTTAAAATATCAAAGGCAACTGCGATTAGACTATTCTCCGTGCTTGAAAAGAATTGGACTCAAGTCCAACGCAAACGGCTCATCCAATACATGAAAAACATAAAGTGGCAAGAATTGGGGTTGTTGTCGCTCAATGATTGTCCTTACGGATGCTGCAACGGCGGGTACAACCCAAACGTCCTCGCTTTTATGAAACACATTGCGGCGAAAGTGCCCAAGTTGAAGATGACACGTTGGATTTGGAAAACAGCTGACGACATCGACGTGGATTCCGATTCCGTCACACTCAGCGGTGCATTAGATTGATGAACACGCACACGAATATTGTAGTAGTTTCTTAACTTTTGTTCAAATGACAACCGTCGCATCTAGGCGCTCTTTTTATCCGAGCGAACGCATCCGAGTTTCGCCAACATTTCCTCAACTTTAGGAATATTCGCCCCTCGAATCGACTCGGAACACCGATCCCCAGTCGCGGTATAAAACGCAAACGTCGGCATCGCCACCACGCCGTGCGCCCCACTCACCTCTGAGTTCTTATCCACGTCCACCTTGAGAAAAACCGCGTCGTATTCCTCAGACATGTTCGCAAACGTCGGCGCCACCCGTCGGCACGGTCCGCACCACGTCGCCGTAAAATCAACCACCACCGGTTTTTTTTCCTTTTTCGCCCGCGCCAGCTCCGCCTCAAACTCCTCCACCGTCGCGCACTCAATCACATTCTTCTTCTCCACCGGCGGCGCCGGTTTCGCAAACATTCCACGAATCGTCGAGCCGATGATTCGAAACATGACCCACATGAGGAAAAACCGAAGCTGTCTCGGCAATCCTTCCCAGTACGCTTCCGCGTTCGCGCGAAGCGACAGAAACGTCTCCCTCGCTCCGTCCGCGATCGTCGTCGCCGAAACCATCGTATCGGTGTTATTCACTATCGAGCGTCGTCGTGTGCGCGTCGTCGTCGTCGCGCGCTCGTCTCGTTCGCCCGGGCGCCTCGAGACGCGACGCTTTACGAGTACGTGTGATGGAAGTATTTATTTTCACAACCCTAACCCACCACATACGTATGTCTAAACACTATACACACAAATACAAACCACGAGGTGTACCAAAACGCAAGTACATGAAATGAAATCATCATACACCGTAACGATTAAGCCCGTGTAGCACTACACCACACACGTAGTGCATACAACAATACGACCCGTGTTGTAAAATCCTGAACGTAGTAACATCCCGCGACGCCCGACCGAGCGACGGCCGTCCCGAATGACGGCCGTCCCGCGACGCGCGCGGCAGACGCCGACGCTCGGGCGACCGCGACACGGCATGCTCCTGCTCTTCGAAACCCCGGCGGGGTTCTCGCTGTTCAAGGTTAAGGACGAGAAGAAGCTCGATGACGTCGAGGTACGTCGCGATCGATGATCGTTCGCGGGCGGTTTCGGCGGCCGGCGGCGCGAATTGTGGTTTTAATTGATCGATCGGTCGACCCGCGGGGTCGCGCGCGGGCGGGAAGGACCCGGGGCGCGCGCGCGACGGTTTCGCGTCGGTGGTGATGATCGTATCGATGGCGTAGGCGCGGTGCGGCGCGCCCCGGGGTCGGGGTCGCGGGGACGCCGGGATCGATGAATTGGGAACGGACGCGCGAGGGAAGAGTGGAAAAGCGCGCGACGAGCTCGCGGTTCGACCGGGTTCGGTGACGACGGCGGCGGGGGTGTGGGTTCGACCGATCGTTGTGGGACGTGGGAGCGCATCGCGGGGTGTTCTCGTTTTTGTGACTGACGACGGATTCGCTCGCTTTTCGAAACGCTCGCAGAAGCTTCAAGAGGCTTTCAGCACGGTGGAGGGCGCGAAGAAGCTCGTCTCCATGAAGGCTTTTAGCAAGTTTGAAAATACGACCGAGGCGCTCGCCGCGGCGGCGACTCTGGTCGATTCCAAGGTTGGTAAGAGCCTTAAGAAGTTCTTGTCCAAACACGCCGAGGGAGAAACGCTCGCGGTGGCGGATTCCAAGCTCGGCGCCGCCATCAAGGAAAAGCTGGGTATCAATTGCGTCGCCGACGGCGGGGTTATGGAGCTCATGCGAGGCGTGCGTTACCAACTCAACGAACTCATCGGTGGGTTGACGGATGCAGACATTGCGCCGATGGCGCTCGGTCTGTCGCACTCTTTGTCGAGGTATAAGCTCAAGTTTTCCCCGGATAAGGTGGACACGATGGTGATTCAAGCCATCGGTTTGCTCGACGAGCTCGACAAGGAACTCAACACGTACTCGATGCGCGTGCGGGAGTGGTACGGCTGGCACTTCCCCGAGCTCACGAAGATTATCGCGGATAACATGCAGTACGCCAAGTCTGCCAAGCTCATGGGAGACCGCGCTAACGCTGCGGGGATTGATTTCTCCGGCATTCTCGATGAAGATGTCGAGCAAGAAGTCAAGGATGCCGCCATCATCTCCATGGGTACCGAGATTTCTGAAGAGGATTTGAGCAACATCAAGCAGCTCGCCGATCAAGTCATCTCTCTCAGTGAGTACCGCGCGCAGTTGTACGACTACCTCAAGGCTCGTATGAACGCGATCGCGCCCAACTTGACGGTGCTCGTCGGCGAACTTGTCGGCGCGCGTCTCATTTCTCACGCCGGTTCCTTGATGAACCTCGCCAAGCACCCGGCGTCCACCGTCCAAATTTTGGGCGCCGAAAAGGCGCTCTTCCGAGCGTTGAAGACCAAGCACGAAACACCCAAGTACGGTTTGATCTACCACGCCTCGCTCATTGGCCAAGCAGCGCCCAAGTTTAAGGGGAAGATTTCTCGCGTCTTGGCTGCCAAGTGTGCCCTCTCCATTCGCGTCGACGCCCTCGGCGAGTCTTCTGAAGCGACGATTGGCGTTGATGCGCGCGAAAAGGTGGAAGCTCGCCTCAGACAGCTCGAAGGCAAGACTTTGGGCGAAGCGAGCGGGGTGAAGAAGATGTCTGGCGATATTAAGAAGCATGACAAGGATCGCAACGCTGACGCTCCGGCGCTCCTCACCGCTCCGCGCTCTTACAACCCGGACAAGGATGCCACCAAGAAGGAGAAGAAGGAAAAGAAGGAAAAGAAGGAGAAGAAGGAGAAACGCAAGGCGGAGGGCGATGAAAAGGCGTCGAAGAAGGCGAAGAAGTGATAGGACCGAGTACGAACTTCTCGTGAAGAAATTCATTCGGTTATTTTTTCCCTTCACCTAGCCGCCGACTTTTGTATCTGTAGACGAAATATTTTAGAAGACTCGAATGTCAAAACAACATCAGAATAAATGAAAAATAATGATTGATTGCAGCCTTTGGGCGAGCGATTCGTTTCTTTTTGTTACAACAACATCATTCAGAAGCGGCGTAAGTCAACCATTGCGTGGCGATGTATTTTTCACCGGAGAAAACTCTTTCTCCGGAGTGAATCGAACGCGAGTCCTCCTTACCATCGCGCACGTTCCAGAAGATGACTGCCCGTCCAAGTTTCGGGTGTACTCGCACACCGAGCCGTTGCGAGTCGCCGCCGCCCGGATCGATCGACGCTCGATGCAGAGCCTTGGGAAAGCACGTTGCGCCGCCAGATTCTGGTTGGAGCAGGTACACCATCGCCGTCACGCTTCTGGACAAGTTCGAGGCGCGATTGTCAAAGTGAGCCGTGTAATACTGACCCGCGTCGTATCGAACAACTTGAAGCGGCTCATGCACGTTCAAGTTGATGGACCGCTTCTCGGAGATAATTGGCGAGCGTAGTACGGACATGATCCGACGCTCCACGCGACGCACGACGGCGTCAGAAGCCGAAGCGCCGGTGAGAAAAGTCGACGAGCTCGTCCTCCCTTCAGAAAGCTTCCCATCCGTCACTCGCGAACGCTTTAACCCCTCTCTTTCCGCGAGATTTATTAGGTGCCGACATTCACTCGGCGTCAGAAAGTCATCGAGAACAAACATGCACGGAGCGTCCGAAACGTACTGAATCATCGAAGGAAGCGTCGGCTTGCAATCGACCTCGCTATACGTCGGCGAGATCTCGTGAAACGTCAACTCAAAAGTAAACTCCTCCACAAACACGTTATCATCGCACGCAAACATATCCAAGACGCCCCAGGTATCGCCCGCGTTCGCGAACCTCTTCGCCCCAAAGTACGTCTCGAATCGCGTGTCGCTCGAGATGACCAAGCTCATCGAAAACGCGCACATCAACGCCTCGACGTTCCCATCCATCTCACACCGTTCGAGAAACACCGACACCGCACCCTTCCTCGCGACAGTATTCATCCTCCACGTCGCGCGCGCGCCCCCGCGTTTATCGACGCGAGCGACAAAGATTCTCGAAGACGCGACTCGACGAGCAGTCAACTCGTCGCGTCGAATCGTCCATCGCACGGCGCCTTCCCGTCCATCCATCCCCGCCATCGTCTCCCCGCACGCGCGCGATTCTTCATCGACGCATCTCTCCGGTGCGCGCTCGTCTTCGTCTTCGTCTTCGTCGTCGTCGCCACCGCGATTCGTCAGCACGTCCGCCATCGATCCCGCGCGTCTATCGGCATCGCTACGCACTTCGTAACCGACTTTAGGCGCATCGACGCCATCATCATCGTCCTCGTTCCCGCTTCCGTACGTCGACGTTCGCATCAACGACCCGCGTCGCCGACCCCGCGTGGATGAAAATTTCACACCCATTTCTTTTGAACGTCTCCACCGTCTCGCTCGCGCGCGCGTCTCTGGCTCTCGGCGGCGCGCTCTGAAGACGCGCAGAGACTCTCGGGAGTCTCGGACGACGGTTCGAGTCGTCGCGCGATTCGCGCATCGCACGCCTCGCGCGTGTAACCGACGCGCGCGAAACCGACGCGCGGAGATGCGGATAATTTCCTCACACGTAAAACGCGATTTACACGCGCGAGGTCGACGTCGACGCGGCGACGGGCGACGTGGACACGAGATTGGAATCGCATCGCTCCGCATCGCGACACTGCGCGACGCGACCGTTTTTCCTGGATTTGGATTCCCCATCGGCCGCACCATGCCGCCGACGGTCATCGACGCGCCGACGGAGGCATCCTCGATCGACCGCGCGCTCGTAAACCTCGGTTTAACCACCGAGGATGCGCTCGAACGGACGCTCGCGGCGCTTTTACCGCGGGTGATTGAAGGATTATCGACGCCGCACGCGAGCAACGTGCCCAAGTATCTCACGCTTTTGAAACACGTCAACGCGCGGGTGAACGCGAGGAAAGAGTTGAGGTTACCGCTGGAAGCTATCGTGGATGTGTATGCGTCGGCAACGCACGCCATGGTGCGGAACTTCGCGCTGGTGTACGTGGAAAAGGCGTTTGAGAGGTCGGACGAGACGACGCGTGAGATTCAAGCGAGACGCTTGTTGAGTGGCGTAGCGAAACGATCGAGCGAACACGCGGATGTGTTGTGTCGATTGGCTTTCGAGGCGTTGGGGACGATGCGCGTCGGGGATTCGAGAGCGCAGTGTGGGTTTTTGGAGAACGATGCGGATAGAGGGGTGTTTTTGAGACGGGCGAGAGATTTTTTGGCGTATTCGCCAAACGCGACGGGCGCGACGGCGAAAACGGTGGCGAACCCGTTGGAGATGCGGTTGAGAGCGCTCGCAGGGGCGTCGATCGGGGTCGAAGGTGCGGCATCGGCGGCGCTCATGGAGGCGGCGAATCGGCAGGGAGAATTGCGAGCAGAGGCGCCTACCGTGCCTACGCTCGCTGCGCCGCCGATGCTGAGTCCAAACGCCGTGGAACGAATCCTGGGTAAGGGTAAACCGAAACCTGAGCCCGCGGTGCTCGCTCGGCGCAAGCTCAAAGTGTTAGAGTTCATCGCGGGAGCGAGTGTGGAAGAGGTTGTGTCTAACGAAGCGGGCGAGTCTGAGTCTGCTGAGTCAGTCGACGCGGGCACTCGTAACCGTTTTCTTGTGAGCGGTTCAGAGATGCTCATCCATTGTCTCATAGCCTCATGTGATAGCGATCACGAAGTGGCAAAGAGAGGTGAAGAGTTGCTCAAGCGACGATGCACTTGGGAGACGAATAAGCCGATCGTAAACCTCGACGATGCGAAGACGACAGATGAGCTCTTTACGCTCTTCCTTGGCTCGTCTGAAGATGTTCCGATTCAGTCTCGCATCTTGCCGGCTTCACCAGCGGTGAAACTGAAAGTGATGACGCTCTTGTCCAGATCAATCGCCGCTGCTGATGCGTTTCCTAAGAATATCGAAACTGTGAAGATGTGCTTGTACGGAGAAGGATCGACTACTCGCCTCAAGGCGAGCGGTATGCAGTTTACGGTGTGGATGTTGACGCACGCCACCAGACAGGAGCTGACGCTTTTCGCGCCGTCTTTGATGAGTGGAATGATTGAAATATTAGACTCGCGAGCTGATGGGTCGAGCGAAGGGGATCAAACCGTCACTTTCGCTCAAGAGTCCCTCCGTGGATTCTGCTACCAAGCGCTTTCGCATCTCGCAGAGCGCGATAGATTGAGCGTAAATAGCGACGTGTTGCTTGCAGAGCGCATATTCGAAGCGTTGGACAAGGAGCCAGATGGTGTCAAATCGTACGTGCACGAGTCGGCAAGAGTTATTGTCAAAGCATATCGCGAGTCTCCTTCGACGTACGTGCAAACGAGGATGGAGGAACTCATACTCTCTGCTCTTGGCGATGTGAATAATAAAACGAAGCGTCTTGTCGGCGCGCAATGGGCGGTGGAAATGTTTCCATTCTCTCATGTACCGTCGAGATTTGCGAGTATCTTGACATCGGGTGACCCAAAGCACGAAATGCAAGTGCTCGGAAGAAGGGGCTTGCACCCTTCGACATCCCAAGAGTCGTCATCGCAAGCGAAGCTCACCATTGAAAAGTGGGATGGTTGCGACAGAGAAGTATCCACTAAGACTTGGGCAACCGAAGAGGAAATGTTCGAAGATCTGAGCTCTGACCACTACCGATACATGGAGTATGTCGCATTTTGTCGAGGAGACGTCCCGCACGTGCTGCAGCAATACCCACCGACGCGTTGCCTGATGCGTTACATGGGTGAGAAAATTCCAGCGCTGCGTTCTGATTCTCCCTTGCATGCGACGCTCCCTTTACCAGAAGATTCGATGCGCGCCGCGCTCGAACTGATCAACGCGTGTCTGAAGAGCGATTATAAAAAGGCTCGCACAGTCGAACCTGACATCGTGGAACTGTACATGCACTTCCTGAACAGATGTCTCGTCAAGGCATCTGGGCCTTCGCTCACGAGCGCCGCACTGAGTAGTCTCATCGACCTCTTGGACCGCGATCCAAAGCTTCTCTCGAACAAACAGGTGGCGGATGCAGTCATGATTCGTTTGCGCCACTTTGTGACGCACACCGACGTGAACACTCGCCGCAGGGCTGCCAAGCTTTGCGGCGTGCTCGTATCCTTTTTGAGCGAGGATGCGCGAGTGCCGTTCCTGGACGAGTTTCTCGGCATGTGTGAAAAGGTTGAGCGCGGGACGAGGCTTGAACATCAAGAAGGAGCGGTATGTGCGAGTGGTTACCTGATTGGCTCTGGAGTCATATCGAAAGCAGACGTAACCAGGGCGATCAAACTCTACATTGGAATGGCGAACAACGTTGGCAAGGGTCAAAGCGCCGAGGCCAATCTCGCGGGTATCGCTGCCGAAGCCATCGGTCACGCTTCTCTCAGGAATCTTTTGCCTTCTGAAATCATCGGCGATGCACTGGCCGCTCTTAGCACGGTGATGCAAAATACAGACCCGAACGTCGCAAAGCTTGCGGCGCGCGCCGCGGGGCACGTCATGCTCACCGACGTACGCGAGAGTACCACGTCGGTTTTATTGCCACGTATGCTCTCTCTCGCCGATTTGAAGAACGATGACGCCCAGTTTACCATTGGCGAGGCACTCACGTTCGCGTGGGGTCGATCGAACGTGGATCCAAACAAGATTCTCACGACTTCGTTCGTGTCGCTCAACGAGCAACTGAGGAAAGCAGCGTCAGGTGACGAAACGGATTCGATGGATACGGATATGGAACCCGCGTCTCGTATTGAATCGTACGACAAAGATGATGACGAACGTAAGCACGTGCACCAAGCTGCTTTGGACGCCATCTTCAATCAGTACATTTATAGCACCCGGCCGGAGCGCCGCTGTGCCGCGTGCGTGTGGTTACTTTCACTCGTCACGCACACGCAGAATCACCCGCGATTAACATCTATGCTTCAAGACATTCAAGAGGCATTCGGTTCACTCTTAGGGGATCAAAATGACTTAACGCAAGAGTTAGCTAGTCGCGGCATGAGCGTACTCTACGAGATGGGTGATGAGTCCCAGCGAAAGGAGCTTTTATCGGCGTTGATGGGAACTCTCAACGGCACGGCGCCGAAAAAGCGCAACATCAAACTTGATGGCAACGCTGAAGTCTTTGAGGAAGGCACCATTGCGATCGACGACAAAGCTCTACGTGCGGATGGCGATAAAGATTCGCTCACGACGTACCAAGAGTTGTGCAGCGTCGTCAACGACATCGGACAGCCTGATCTAATTTACAAGTTTATGGATTTGGCAAACCACCAACGCGCGCTAAACTCTTCGCGTGGTGCGGCGTTCGGTTTCGCATCTATCGCAAAACGCGCCGGTGAAGCGGTGAATCCTCACCTCGAAAAGTTAGTTCCAAAACTGTATCGTATGATGCACGATCCGAACCCGAAAATGCAAGAAGCGGTGAAGGGCATATGGATTGCGCTCGTCGACTCTCCAAAAGCGACGGTGGACAAGCACTTTGTCGCCATCATGGACGAGCTCCTCCAAGAGTTTGGCAGCCGCTTGTGGCGATCGAGACAATCTAGCGTCAGCGCTCTCGGCGATATTTTGTCTGGGCGATCCTTTGCCGAAGTCGAGCCGTATCTCGAAAAGGTTTGGGATGTGTGCTTACGTAGCATCGACGACATCAAGGAGACGGTGCGCAACGCCGGTCAAATTCTCTGCAAGTCGACGAGATCCTTAACTCTTCGCCTGTGTGACGCGCATCACAGTGGGCCGAGCGATGTCAGTGGAACTATCAAGATAGTTTTACCCATCATGCTCGAAAAGGGATTGATGTCGACGGTGAAGGAGGTGCAAGCGCTCAGCATGGATGTCATAATGAAACTCGTAAAGTTTGCAGACGGAGCCGCCATTCGACCTCACATTGCGGACATCGTCAAGGCATTGCTCGAATCACTTTCTGGTATGGAAGACGTCCGCCTCAATTATATTGAACAACACGCCGCGTCGTTCGGGAAAGAGGCGAGCGATCGTCTTGAAGGTATGCGCTTGCGCGCGGCAAAGTCGAGCCCGATGGGAGAGACTCTCGACTTGCTCATGGCGCACATTGACGAGAGCGTCATGACTGAACTCGTGTCTACCATGAAGTCGGTTCTTCGAACGGGTGTTGGTCTCAACACGCGCGCTGGCGCTGGTCGTTTCCTGCAGCGAATGTGCATGCGCCGCGGCCGCTTGATTCGGCCGCATGCTGGCAAGTTGTTCTCCATGCTTCTCTCGTCTGCTACTACGGACGCGTCTGCCGCCGTGCGCGCGAGTTATATTTCCGCCATTGCAGCGATTGCAAAGTACGCCGAGGAACCTCGAGTAAACGAGCTCTCGTTGGAAATTGTACGGTTGTCCAAGAGTGAAGTCGAGCAAGAGCGCTCCATCGGCGCGCAACTTGCGCTCGAATTATCGCGAAACGCGCCAGACGCGTTGAGTCCTCAGAAAACGCTCGTGCTTCCGCTCGCTTTTGTCGGCGCCCACGATACGGAGGACGCAGGCAAGGGCAAATGGAGCGAGGTTTGGGAAGAAAACTCTGGAGGCGTTTCGGCCACGTTGCGTCTATACTTTGACGAAATACTTGAATTGGCGTACGAGTACTTGTCCGCAAAGCAGTGGCAACGCAAAAGACAGGCTGCGGAAGTTTTCACCACTGTGGCAAAGCGATCTCCAGATGTTCTCGGCGCGAAAGTGGTTGACATTACGACAAAGCTTTTGGCTGAGTTACCGGGACGTCTGTGGGATGGCAAGACAGCGCTGCTCGAAGCCGTTTCCGCTGCGGCCAGCGCCTGCCCAAAGCAAGTCGATGCCGACAAGATTATCGACGCGCTCATGGATGAGAGCAAAAGGCAAAAGACTGATTACAGAAAAGCAGCTTTGGATTCACTGGATGCAGTCCTCGTCGCGGTGTTCGCGGCCGAAGTCAATCTCAATGTCGCCCTCGTCGAAAAAGTTGTCGCCCTCGTCGAGGCGGTGCTGCAGACAAAGTCAGTCTCAGTAGACGACATTGACTCGGGTGTTGGCGCCGCAGGCTCTTTGGAGCGCATGGAAAACGCCAAGTATGAAGTCGAAAAGCGCATCAAAGCGTCTGGACTCGCGGCGACGGCGGCGATGACAGTTCTCGCAACAGTGCTCAATAGAACGCGCGAGCAAGAATGCGTACGCAACCTCGCACCGAGATGCGTATCGCTCTGTCTCGCGAGTTTGGACACCGATCTCACAAAGGATCGTCGTCGCCGAGGACTCCAATGCATCGTCGGTCTCATGCGCGCCCGTGGCGAGGCGCCCACTTTTGACACACTCTCGTTGCTCGATGCGACCACGTCTGCAGTGAAGGACACTTCTTCGTCAGCACTCCGAATGGACGCCATCGACGCTCTCGCTGCCTTGGCTGGAGTTTCAGAATTAAAAGCAAAAGTCAAATCTACGATCGAAGAAGCGTCATCCAACGATCAGTCTCCCGAAGTGAAAAGAGCTGCTGCTCGCGCGCTCGCCGAGCTCTCCGGCGGTTTGACTCCGATGAACTAGGCCATTGATTCTCCTATATTAGAATGCGCCCGGACGACGGGTGCGACGTAGATTTACCACTCAAGCGAATTGTAAAACGGTTTGTAAACACGGTTATTTAAGAAGAAGTCGCGACGCGAGTCGACTTTGACTAGAAATTTGAGTTTTTCAGCTACAACGTCTAATAATGAAAGGTTATACTTACTGCTACGAGCCGTGCGCACGTCGTTTCGTTTCCGCGCGCTCACTGGTTCGGGAGGACGAACGTGACGAGCGAAACGAAACCAATCAACAAGATGAGCGCGTTCCAAACGGCGCCCTGGACGCCCCACATGAACGTGTTGGCAACCATACCGCTGAGTTCGCGTTTTTCATCCTCGCTGAGGTTGGCGTTATCCACCATACTCGACGTCACCTTGCCCTCTCTGCCCGCCCAGAACTGCTCCTCCTCGGCTTTATCCTGCACATAGGACGCCAAGTCATCGAGGACGCTTTCGAGCTTGATAACCGTGTCGTAATCGTCCGGAACCTTGCCCTCGAGAGCGTCTTGGTAAAGCTGCAAAGCCTTGAGATCATTCCTCGACCCAGCGACGACACGTCGAATCGTCGGCATGCTCGTCTTCATCGCCTTAAGATCGTCCGTGAGCGTCTTTGCGCGACCGATGAGGGTCTCAGCGCTCGTCTCGGCGCGAACGACGACGGAGGAGCGCGATGGATGCACCCTCGACGGATAAGAAGAGCCTATGCCCCCACGGGAAAGCCGAACCGCCGCGCCGTTCTCGCGAACCGCCGCGCCGCGCGCGATGGTCGCCGTACTCATCGCAACGGACACCATTTTCTATATTTGTCGTTCGCGTGTGTTCGTGCGCTCAATCGACCGCCGCGATCCTCGGCGCGCGACAACTTGTGGCTCCTCTAGTCACGCGTCGTCCGCCGTCAATGCGTCGGCATCTTCCAAAAAACGCCCCGACGCCCACCCGGCGTAATCACACTCCCACTCGATGCCGCCTTGGCGAACGTGGACGACGCACTCGCCCAAATTCGTCACGCCTCGACGCATCGAACACAACCGCTTGTCGCTCGCGTTGGCTCCTCGAGCGAACAACCGACCGAGCACGCCGCCATGCGTCACCGCGATGACCTTTTCTCCGTCGCCGTGCGCGCTCGCTATAAATTTAAAAAACTCTACCAATCTCGCGTCGCACTCCGCCGCGCTCTCACCGCCGCCGGGGATCTTCCCGCCGCTCTTCCAAGCGACGAACGCTTCCGGCGCGAGAGCGCGCAAATCCGCCCGCGGCAGCCCTTGCAGGTCGCCCAGGTGTCTCTCGCGCAATCGTGCGTCGAGTGAGACGTCGACGCCGAGTGCGTCGGCGATTCCTCGCGCCGTGTCGCGCGCGCGGGTGAGATCGCTCGAGTACACCGCGACGGCGTCACCGTGGATTCTCGCCACGACTGGTGCGGCTCGAGCAACCTGTGCGACGCCGTCGGCATCCAATGGCGTTTCGAGATCGAGTTGGCCCTGGATGCGGTGTTCGGCGTTGAATACGGATTGTCCGTGACGCACAAAGACGACGGTGGTGGACATGTCGCGCGCGTGTCGCGAGGTGTGGTGGCGAGCGGGAACAAGATGTGTTTTCAACTGTTTTTTTTGGTTTGGTTTGTTGCGCATTTCAACTCGCGTCTAAATATTTCTTCATCGTTGGTTTGGTTTGCTTAGAACTGAACGTACAGATCGCGGTCGGCGTTCATCTCCTCGACGAGCTCGACAGCCTCGGTGAGCGCGACTTCGCCAAACTTTGTCAAATAATTGTTGTTCATGCTGAGCGACTGCAAAGAACCCTCGGCGTTGTTCTTGATGGCTTGGGCGAGAGCGAACGCGCCCTTATCCTTGATTTCGTTGTACCCAAGATCGAGGTTGGTGAGAACTTCGTTGACGACAGCCAAGGAGGCGGCGAGCGCGGCGACGCCGTCGTCGCCCAAATCGTTGCCTCGTAAATCCAAAACGGCGAGAGATGATGAATATTTGATGGCCTCAGCAAAGGCGTACCCGCCCTCCTTGCCAATCTTACACCACCCCATACGCATCGTGTTGAGTTTACCGTGGAACTTCACCGTCTCCGCGAGCGCCTTGCCACCCGGGACGCCAATCGGGTTGTAGCCGAGCTCGAGCGTGACGAGCGCCTCGTTATCTCTTAGCGCCTCGGCGAGCTTTTCCGCGCCAAAGCCACCGATATTATTGCCGCCGATATCGAGTACTTCAATCTTCTTGTTATCCTTGAGCGCTTCCGCCACTGCCGCGCAACCGTCGTTGGCGAGCTCGTTCATGTACAAGTTGAGATGTGTCAGCGCGTCGTCATCCTTGAGGTAATCTCTGAGCGCCGGGCCAGCATCCGGGCCGATCGAGTTGTTACCGAGATCAAGGTTGCTTATTTTCTCCTTGCGCGCCGCGAGGCCTTCGCAGAGCTTGATGCAACCTTCGTTGCCGATATCGTTACCGTTCATCTGCAACGAACGCAGACCCGTGTTCTCTTTAAACGCAGCGCCCAGCGCCGACGCGCCCAATGCGCCGATGTAGTTACCACTGAGAGCCAAGAGCTCGACGCTAGTGTTTTGCGCCATGCCTTGGGCGAGCGCCGCAGAACCTTCATAATCAATCATATTGTTGTTCATTTCGAGCGACGTAATGGTGGTGTTCGTCTTGAGCGCTTCGGCGATTGCCTTGGCGCCTTCGTCGCCGATGGCGCACGCGTTGAGATTGAGTGTCGTAATCTTATCGTTCGTCTTGAGATATTCCGCGAGCACCTTGGCGCCCTCGTCGCCGAGCGAGTTGCTCGCGAGCGAAAGCATCGTCAGCGTATCGTTACACTTGAACGCCTCGCAGAGAGCGGTGATGCCCTCCAGACCGATGCCGTTGGCGCTCATGTCGACGCACGTCGCGACGTTGTTGTACGCAAACGCTTCGGAAATAAAACACGCCCCTTCGTCGCCGAGGTTTTTACCGCTCGCATCCACCGTTGAGACGCGACGGAGCTCGTCCATGACGTCACGAAGCATGCGTCTCGCCTCGCGAGTGATCACCTTTTTCTGCTTCTCCTTCTTCGCGCCTCTCGCCGCGTCGCCGCCCACGTTCACCGGACCGTCGAGACCATCCTCGCTCGTCGTCACTGGTATCTCACCTCCACCAAAGGGTAACCCGGATGGCATGTCATCACCACCGACACCTTGATCGACGCCGCCCGCGGCGGCTGGAGCTGCCGCCGGCGCGCCCGATCCGCCGCCACCCTTCATCTTTGTCCACACAAAGTAACCCACGATGGCAGCCGCAGCGCCACCAGCCGCGACGAGCGTCATGTCAATCCCAGGTTCGGGGCGCCCCGCGTCTCTTCCGGACGATCTCTGTCCCTGCGTCGCGCGTCTCTTCTTTTTACCGCTCGAAGAACGCTTCTTCTTTGGCGCTCCGCTCGTCGTCTGCTTCGACCCCGGGGTCGCCGTCGCGTCCGGCGCCAAAGCCGCCGCGCTCACCGGCGCGCTCGTCGCTGGAATCGTCGTCGTCACCGCATCGGTACCCACGGGCGCGGTCGCCGACGTCTCACCGCCGCTCGCATCCTCGACGACGCCCTGCGCTCCTTCTTCGCCCGCGGCTTCTTCAACCTCTCCGCTCGCGACGACCGCGTCCTCCCCCGTCGCGCCTCCATCCGTCGTCACCACAGAAGACCCAGCCTCACCGCGTCCTTCGACACCACCACCTTTCTTCGGCGCCGCGGAAGACCGCGCGATCGCCCGCGTCGCCCGTCGCGTCCGAGTCGCCGCCACCGCTCGAGTCGGCGCCAGTCTCGCGACGCGACTCGCCGCCGCCGCCATCACTCCGACCCGATCGCGCAGTCTCAACGACAACCTTCGACGAACGACCGCCCACGAAGTCCGCCGCGCGTCTCGTCGTCGTCTTTCGCCCAATCACTCCGCTCGACGCCACCTAAACGCGCCGCTTCGACGGTTGGATGGATCGGTGCGTTCGGGTCGGTGCCAAACCCTCCGTCAGGAATGAATCAACCGACCGGTCCACCGACGGCGTCGTCGTCGTCGTCGTCGTCCGATCCAAAGTCGCGCGCGCGCACCGATTCGCGTCCCTTCGTCGTCGACGCCGAGCCGTCCGAGCGATCCGAGCCGTCCGGGCCGTCCGTCGCGCGTCTGTCGTCGCGCGAACCGTTCCGTCGGGCCCGAGACGCACGAGACTTTCTTTTGTTTTCAAACACGGGGAAGTAGTACTGTTTCATCAGTGAGACATTTTCAAACACGGGAAATGACCGATCCATCGCGCCCCGCCCCGCGGGGTCCTCCCGGGCGATGATGCGTCACAGAGAGACGTGCGAGCGGCCGGGTCTGGGTGTCGTCGAGAGACCGTCGAGGGGGCGGTTTCGTTTCGTTTCGTCTCTTCGTCGTGTTCGTCTTCGGCGCGCGCGCGCGGAACGGACGGACGGACGGAGTGTGGTGTTTTGCGAATTCGTCGAGACTTTTCTTCGATTTTGATTTTTCATCTTGCGTTGGTTTCTTCGGTCGTCATGATGCCGCCGTTGCCGCGACGACGACGACGATGGATGGTCGTCGCCGTGACGCTCGTCGCGG
>Ga0255782_10000426_pt1 | contig 37532 bp, 40 predicted proteins | sample 101ome_26_FD_179980 | JGI IMG/M metagenome (GOLD analysis project Ga0255782, IMG submission 179980) | Coastal salt marsh microbial communities from the Groves Creek Marsh, Skidaway Island, Georgia - 101408AT metaG (version 2) | ecosystem: Environmental > Aquatic > Marine > Intertidal zone >...
AACCTCAATAACCAGAAAATTGAATACTTCCTGCCGAGATTTACCTGTGGCAAGCGAGAGGGTAAGGTGATCTTCCCTGGCTATATTTTTATCAAACCCAAAACGGGAGACACCTTCCAGTCCATCCGATCTACAAGGGGGGTGAGTGATTTTGTTCGCTTTGAGATGGCTTTCGCCAATGTAAGCGATGAGACGATTGATGATCTGAAAAAAGTAGTCGATGTGATGAATGATCGAATGGATCAGATCAATCGTCATCAAAAAGCAGATGAGGTCTTCATTAAATCAGGCCCCTTCAAGGGTTTCAATGCGATATTTGAGAAGTATGACGAGGACAAGTCAGCGATTGTTCTCATAAATTTCTTAAGGCATCAACAGCGGGTGAAGATTCAGTCGGAGATGATTGCTTAGTCAAACAATCCGATAATGCCTCTTATCGCAACAAAAACCATTGGCTTCGTTTGTCACTTTTGTAGATCCATTGCCAACTTCTTGATCCGATTAACCGATCGAGACCGATCAGTTTAGTATTGGAAAAATGATTCCCATATCGATTGAACTCTATCGATTAATCCAAAGATGGTCTGGAAAAATTAATCAAGACAAGGGGTTTATTTTGAGAAGTTTTAAAAAAGATTTGAGTGTGAATAAATCTCTTAATCCTGCCTCACTCAATCAGATTCTTAAAACTCTTCAAAAGAACGCCTGTTTAAATAGTATCGGTGAACTATCTGGGCACTCTTTCAGAGTGGGGGCGGCACTTGATCTTCTGGAGCAAGGAGTCCCGCTTGAAAGGATCATGCTACGCGGCGGATGGAAATCTGAGAATACTGCGCTGAGATATTTGAGGAACTGGGATGATAGCGATTGGCTACTCGTAGGAGCCCAGGTTAAGCAAAATAATCAGTAACGACAGAAGTGATCACATCACATGTTTTTTGTATCTCATCCTCAGTCAAAGTCGGATGGCAAAGAAACATTAAACTCGTTTCACCCAATAACATTGCATTAGGTAATCTTTCTTTAGGTCTAAAACTGGTGTTATCAAAGGCCCTTTCCAGATACACCTCAGAGCATGATCCCGAAAAACAAGGCACACCCTGCTCATTAATAGACGCCATGATCGCGTCGCGGTCATCTTCAGTGCCTTCGACGAAGACATAACATTTATATGCGGCATGAGTACAACCTGTCGTCTGATCACATTCATTCTGACAACCATCGCAGCTCAAATCAGGCACACGCAAACCTTTCAACTGTTTAGCAGCATTCCAAATGGTATTAGCATTAGCGAGACGCTTAGAAGACCAATCATTCATACGTGTTAACTGAATGAGACCAATGGCAGCCTGCATTTCGGTCATACGCCAATTGGTTCCAAAAGAATCATGCAACCAACGAAAACTCGGTGGATGTTCTCTATCGTAAACAGCCTCCCAACTCTTCCCGTGATCCTTATACGACCACATACGAGACCACAATTCACGATCATTAGTCGTGACCATGCCACCTTCACCACCAGTAGTCATAATCTTGTCTTGGCAGAAAGACCATGCGCCAATATGTCCTATTGAGCCAACTGATCGTCCTTTATATTTAGCACCGTGAGCTTGAGCGCAATCCTCAACAACAAAAAGATTATGTTTATCAGCTAGCTCCATAATCGGGTCTAAATCACATGGCCAACCGGCAAGATGCACGCAGACGATTGCTTTAGTTTTTTCACTTAATACTTTTGAAATTGATTCAGTTGTTATGTTCTGTGAATCAAGCGAAACATCTGCAAAAACTGGCGTAGCACGAGCGTTCACTATGGATGACACAGATGCCAAAAAGGTACGCGAGGTAACAACAACCTCATCTCCCTTACCTATCCCAAGAGCCATTAAAGCAAGATCTAAAGCTGTAGTGCCATTTGAAACAGCTATTGCATATTGAGAATCTGAAAATCTTGCAAATTCTTTCTCAAATTCACGACCCTCAGTACCAGTCCAATAATTAACCTTATTAGATAAAAGAACTTGGGAAACAGCTACAGACTCTTCTTCTGTGTAAGAAGGCCAGGGGGAAAATGGTCCATTTAGCATTCAATGAAAAACCGTTTCTAGTATGTATCGAATGTCACGACGAAGCGACCAAGTACGAATGTAATACAGGTTGATAGTTACCTTGTCTGGCCATATTACATGTAGATTGTAGGAATCTGGATCAGGCTGCTGCGACAAGATTTCTTCCTCGTTACGATATTTCAAAGTGGCCGGTCCTGTTATTCCCGGACGAATTGAGAGCATTGCACGAGCTTCACCATGCAACCTATCAGCAAATCCAAGGACATCTGGCCGTGGCCCTACAAAACTCATATCGCCAATGAATACGTTCCATAATTGTGGTAATTCATCAATCTTGGTTCGGCGAAAAAAAACACCCAAAGGCGTAATCCGCGGATCGCCTCGACGAGTTACTGTGGTAGTGACTTCGTCTATTGGGCGCATTGTTTTAATTTTAACTATTTTAAAGATTTTACCATCACGACCCACTCGCTTTTGGATAAAAAACCCATTGGATCGAGTGTCAAAACTGGAAACCAACCAAGCCAATAAGATAAGCCACCAAGTAATACTCAAGCCAAAGAAAGACAATACAAGATCAAAAGAACGCTTGACAAAGGCCTGTTGCAATAAAAGTGCTGACTTCTCTTTTTGAATTCTCACAAAGTTCTTCGTAATCAACCACAAACATTCGATCAAAATAGATCGCGTCATCAAGTTTAAGATTATACCAATAAACCTGTGCGGCGATGTGATCATGTTCGGTCAAATTTTGCAACTCTTCACATTCACTAGGCTTCAATGAAACCAAACAGAATTCTTTAACCGTCTAGAGTTTAGTATTAATAACGCATTAAATGTTGGTTCACGTTTAAGGAGAACACGCCGCTCCAGAGAAATGCCGAAACACCCTATCTGGCAAAAACATTGGCCAAGGTAAACTGTAACAAAAGGACCACCCTTTAACGCAAGAAAAGCGAATACTTTAAGAAGATATCGAATGCGCTTTTCAATTAAAGCAGATGATATGTTCGAATAATCCTTATCGGGAAGCCGGCAATCAAGCCACCATCGCCAAAAATGAAACCCTTGAGCGGACACATCAAGACCATCCACGAATCCATGATGAGACAAAAAATTAGAATAATGATATTTTTCTTTTTATGATGGCAACCAACCAACGACAATAGGCAATTGATAAAAAACCATTCCAGAAGGTAGATAAATAGCCAACTTCTAAACCATGACAGATGCTTTGATATTTAAAAGTCGAACCACTACGAGGCAAAGCAAAAACAAAAACTGCAGGAGTGGAGTTAAATTTGTTGGTTGACGAAGCGACGAAAGGTAACTCGATAAATCTAAGCGCCCTTAAAGGCAACTTCTGCACTATACGTCCTAAATGAACTTTCAACGAAGTACGATCGATCATAGTTAATCCAACCTAGCGCAGGACCTTCTAATATCCTCTTGGGCAAGAAGTATTGATACTTTTTGAAATACTTTAAAGGGGATTTTCACAATCCATTGGCGCATAGGATATAATAAAGTAACTAAAATTCTTAACCATGAGACATATTCAACATTTAATTTTGAATATGCCTTACGAAAATTAAATTTATAGATTAAGAAGTCATGAATATTAGTATCGTGACTTATATTTCTAGTACCATTAGATACATATCGAAAACTCCTATCTTCAAGATAATATCTTGTCATTTCATAAAACAATACATAGGAAGAATAATCCTTAAGAGATAACGGATCAAACCACGTACTAATGAAATGGCACGCATTATCCTCTACATAGTTTTCGTGAAATGCAACAAGCTTATTGGAACTTTTACTAAAAACACCCCAAAACTCAGTTTGTTCGGGCAAAGATGAAACCATTTCTAAAAATTTATCTTTTGTATATTCATTTTCATGCGTTTCATAACGAGCATATGAATTTTTGTAAACACAATACCCTAAACTCAAAATATCAGCACGTGAGACCGGTTTACATACGAAAGATTTGGCACCTCTTCTAACTTGATTACGCATTTTTGAACTTAAGCTATCTAACGAAAGATGGTCATCTTTAATAACGTGCCACCAACATGATTCATCAAATTTATCATATTTAGATTCCCAACGAATAAATAATTGGCCACTCGTTTTTAAGAGCTGCTTAGCGGTTTCATGATCAAAATTTTTTAGTCTACTGGGCGGAGATAATAAGAAAAGCCCCCCTTGATTCTTTCTCCAAAGAAGATCATTAAATAAAATAGCTTTGTATCCAATCATTTAATTACACGAAAACTAATTGTTGAAGAAGTAATACCATTACAAGTTAAGAATAATTTTAAGGCGCTTTCTTAGCAGCTCTCTGTGGCTTACCCTCAACAGTAGCTTGCAAGACTGCAATCAGCTTATTAGCTAATATATCCCGATCAAAACATTCTTCAGCTAATTTCATTGCAGCTTGTGATGCTTGCTTAAGCCATTCTTCATCGTGCATTTTTTGGTCTAACTCCCAAGCAACTTGTTCAATTGGCTTTTGCCACATCACAAGGCGCATTTCCGGCTTATCAATAAATAACGCACTCGCTATCTTTGCTGCGCTTAACACTGAAGGAATTTCTTTTTTAGGTAAAGACTTTTCGATAAATAAATTATTTTTAAAAACGTTAGAAACTTTAACTCGATAACTTTTTTTATAGTCATCCAGATAATTTTCATATCTAACCAGAAACTTTGATTTTCCACATACCAAACATCATATTCAAACGTTTCTTCCCAAGAGATCGCATTGCGTCCATTGACTTGGCCCAACCGGTGATTCCCGGTCGAACATCGTGACGTCGGATCTGTTCGGAAGAATAAAGAGGTAAAAATATTCGATTAACAATGGACGTGGTCCAACCAAACTCATTTCACCCTTCAGAACATTCCATAACTCAGGCAACTCATCTAAGCTTGTAGAACGTAAAAATCTTCCAAAATTTTTTAAACGAGCGTAATCAGGCAAAAGAACACCACTATTGTCACACTTGTCAGTCATAGTTCTAAATTTATACATATTGAATATATTCCCATTCAAACCAGGACGCGCCTGCACGAATAACACCTGAGAACAAATTTTTAATCTTACTAGTAAAAAGAGCAAAATGAGCAATGGCAATACTAGCAAGAAAATAAGTACTGTTAAAACAATATCCGTCAGTCTTTTCATTCTAAATCCAAACCAGAAGCGTAAATGCCATTCCCCTTCTTAACTGAAGCTCTGGCAAGCACTTTTTCAATACTATTAATTAAATTGATTTTATCAAAATTCTTTTTAGCCAAATTTAATGCATTATTACCAACCTTATCAACCCATGCTTTGTTATTCAACAATTCATTTATTCTCTCTGCAGACTCTTTCAAGGTTAAACCATATGTGGAAATACCAACATTGTATCTTTGAATTAAATCATCCTGCCAACCGCCGCTATTAATCAGCACAGGCGTTCCAGACGCCAATCCATCAAAAAATTTATTGGCAGAATTGTTCCAAACTTCTACATTTTCAACAACAATATTACATGACATACTTGCAGTAGAAAGTAATTGTGGCAATTCCGACTTACTTATTGGATCTTGAAAAAATAAATTGTTATTCAAAACATTATACTCTTTTGCAAGATTTTTAATAAAATCAGCCTCCCTGCCTTCGCCTACCAATAAAATATTAACATTGGAGTTTATCACCTTTAGCTCTCTGGCTAATTCAATTAGAAATTTTAATCCGTTAACCAATCCAAATGTTCCGGTATATACAATCAGCGGCCCATTAGAGTTTTGATTCTTTCGAACACTCATTGCAAATAAATCAATATCACTAAAATTTGGTATTATTGCAACCCTTTCTTCTGCATACCCAGACTTAACTATCCCTGCTTTCATTCCAGGTGACAATGCAATAACAGCTTCAGATTTTGCGTATACTAGGCTCTCAAACTTTTTCAAGCCCCATATTAAAATTGGATTCTTTATAATCCCTAAAGAAATTGGCACCTCTGGCCAAAGATCTCTCACTTCAAAAACCATTGGAACCGATTGTCTGAAAGAGGCGTACAGTCCTGGGATGCCAATTGATAGTGGTGTACTGGAAGCAAATACTATATCAGTCTTAAGTGAAGCAGCCTTAAATGAAGCTTTAACTGAAAATTCAACAAAAGCTTTTATTCTTTGAAAATAACTAGAGTGATTAGAATATTGCACCGGAATCCAATAAACATTAATTCCATTTTCAACAGTTTTATACCAATCACTAGAATCAGATACCCCTCTATTAGAGGTAATCATATTAACCTCATGCCCTTTCGCAACCAACTGTCTGGCAACTTCGTAAGAGCGAACTCCTCCGGACATTTCAGTAGTTGAGAAATACTGGTGAATATATGTCACTTTCATTGATTAACTTTCCCATAAAGCAACTTCAACATGCTTGTTGATATAGTAAAAAATATCTTAAGGTATGAAGTACAGAGATATGTTGGTACCGCATACCATGGAGCAATCTTAATTGCCAGTTTTGTTCGCACAATCACATTATTTGTTGATCTAATGGAAAATATAGAAAGAAGCAATAATTTGATTGACAAAAGCCTAATAGTCGGATTTAAACCTGTTGCATTTTGATCAATATATACAGCAGATTTCGGCACTAAACGCAACCCCCATCCAAGCCTATTAGCTCGAATTGTAAATTCATCATCACCTCCATAATGAGGAAAATCCTGCGCATTAAAATTGCCAATCGCTCTAAATACCTCTACAGGATACAAAACACTTCTGCCTGTTAAAATATCCACCTTTACAGGCGAGTAGTCACTCAAACTACGATAAGAATTAGAACTGTATACATGAGATGTTAGATTTAATATCCATGACTTAACAATAGTGCCTGACGGAACTATTGTATCTTTATCTACAATACCTAGAGACAAAGACCCGTATAAATTTTTTCCACACTTCTTAGCCTCTTTTAAAAGCTCTTCGACAGAACCGTCTCGTAAAATTACATCATTATTTAAAGACATAATAAAGTCATCACTGTCCGCCCCCTCTAAAACACTCTCAACTCCAATTTTCATAGATCCGGTCCAAAAAAGATCTCCATCACCTCTCACAATGCGAACATCTGGATAATTACCCCTTATATAGGCAGATGTTCCATCCGTACTTCCATCATCCACAACTGTTACAGAATGCTCATCCTTAACAGTAAGTTTGATTGAGTCCAAACAATTAATTGTATAAGACAGACGATTGTGAACTGGAATGATTATATGAACCATAACTAAACTTGCACCCTCTTCTTGAACGAGAGGTACATAATCGCCGTACTAAACCAAAACAAGCTACCCCCCTTTGACAACTGCCACACCTCCATAGTCATTCCTATAAGTAACATTGCCAATATATATGGAAAATATATTTTAAAGATAAAGGGGTCTTTATAAAATGTAGCAACAAAGTACAAGAGGCTAAACATAAATAATAAACTTCCGATAATCCCTATTTCCATAAAATTTTTTGTATATTGGTTATCGCTCCCCATGCCTAGCGAAAAAACCCCCTCACTGATATGACCACACCCTCTGCCGCAGCCAATTATAAAATTATTATTGAATGCTTGATTTACAACTGATACCCATGAATCTATTCTGGATACTTGAATAACTTCACCAAAATTTAACAAGGTGGCAAGACGAGAAATACCTCCATCGATAGCCAAATTACCAGTATTAATGTTATATAAAAAATTATAGAGGCTGTCTAAATTAAGTATTAGTATTGAGATCAAAGCCACTAACGGAACATATACATATACCTTTCTATCAATACTCATTAGAAGGACAGAAAGTAAAAACACTATTGTCACAAGTTGCCCTGTTCTAGAACCAACAAGCATTACCAGTATAAAAAATAATAACCCTAAAAACAAATATATCGAATCGGTATACTTTCGATATAAATATACCGACCAAAACAAACAGTGGAAATACATCAACATTCCTAACGAGGGACTTGATTCAGTAAAATAACCCACACCGTAATAACCACGAACTCCCGATACAAGCAGGTAAACACCGCTAACAGCGGCAATTATTAGCATGTATTTAATAAGGAAATCCCAAAAAATAGGCGCTTCTTGGGTGTTTAACATTCCTAAAATTATTAAAAATATTAGTATATATTGAAATTCTTTCCCCCATATCAAATAAGCCTCTATTGGCAAGCTACCATTTACGACAAAAAAAGAAGTGACAAGAAAAGCATAAAAAAAATAAGTCAATGAAAGGAGGGAGAGTTTTATGACAGAAGTGTTGATTGATAATAACGCTCCCACAAATAAAGCCGGCGTAAGAAAATCCTCAAACCTTATATTTCCTTGTAATCTAGGGAGTAAAAAAATACTCGCTATATACAAGGATAAAACAAAAAAATTGTAAGAGTGTACTATTCTAAAATTCATAATATTTACGGACGCAGAGATCCGTTAATCCTAGACCGCACTTTAAACTGTTTCTCTTCATCCGATATAGTCTTCTGACTTTTTGCCAAAAAAAAGTATACATTCCCTATTTTTTATTTCAGCATCCTTGTAGATCTGTGTTTACCTCCAAGTTTAGTGGCAGCTAAATTTTCCAACACCTTAATCTTTTTTTGTACTGCTTTAATCGAATCATCATATTCTTCTCAGATTTCTTACGTGACAAATCCAACTCTTGCAACCTCTTTTTCCCACTTTCGATCAAGGAACAAGAAACATCTGGATCTAAAGATCTTTTCATTGCTTCTGCTAGTTCATGTGCACTATCCGGGTGGAACAGTAGTGCCGAATCTTGGGCTTGCTCTGAAAAATAAGAGGAGTAAATCAATGGCTTATTAAAACTCCAAGCCTCCATAGGGGGTATATTGGTATATCCAAAATAAGTTGGCATAACAACAGCTGCACACGCCTCATAGAGTGCTGGCATATATGCACTATCAACAAACCCTAAAATTCTAACCTGAGCTGACAGGTTTAGCCTCTTAATCAGTTTTTTTATTTGTTTTAAATTTCCCTTCTCGCTACCAACAAAAACAACTTGGTAAATTTCACCTTTATCGCGCAATAAAGCTAGTGCCTCTAGAATTCTAACATGATTCTTATGTGGCCAAAATTGAGCAGGGTAAAAAAAATAACCACTGGCAATCCCATATAAAGATAGGATGTTTTTTGCACCTAAAGCTTCCTTAGGCTCAAGTTTCATCATAGGATTAATTGAAAATGGCATTACAAGTAGCCTTTCTTCATCAATGCCATAACGCTCACTTATCTTTTTGGCAAGCTGGCCAGAGTCAACTATAGTAAAGTACGAGCCTGAAATATAATTATTGTAAATATATTCACGCCGCTGATATTCTCCGAAATTTCTAACTTCTGGAAACTCTGGAGAATCTCTATGCGAATTATCCCATACTGTTAATATGTAATTAATAGTCTGAATCGAAGACACTCGAGAAGACGGTGTTACAAAATAAACAAGGTCGCAATTAATCTTGATTAGTTTTTTTTCAAGACTGCCGACTATCTTCATCTTTTGTTGAAGTCTACGGGTCAGTTCATGGGTCGACAATCCTGCAACAACCTTGTCAGAAAAAGATTTTTTAAATATTTGAGCTTCAATCCCAAGGCTGGTCAAAATAGCTACATTGTCTCTATTTGAAGTTAATACAGAAAAACTAAAAACGCCATTTTTAAGATTATTCATTTGAATAACAGCATTCAAGGCTTGATTGAATCCACCGCCGTCACCAATTGAATTTTCGAGTATTGCTACTATTTTCACAATCTTTCCATTTTCTGACTCTTTGTATTGTAGACTTTAAGTCCTTTTAGCAACTCTATACTATCTCCTTTACTTAACAGGGACAAGCTTCCATCTATACTTCTAGACTCTCTGTATTTTGACTTAACATACCCATCCTCCAACTTAACGGGCTTGATTGCCTCACCAACTTTGTCATTCCTAACAAAATACGCATTATTCCCTGCGCTATTGCACCCAATAAAACTATAGCCTTTTCTTTTAGATAGCTCATATAAACTTTTAATTGAACTACCAAAAAACAAATTACTATAGTGCGCCTTACTCCTAATAAAGTCATCTCTATATGGGATAGAAATCTCTCTCTCACATCCAAAAATGCTATTGTATTCAATAATTACAATAACAGGGTTTACAACATTAATTGCTTCCCATATAAAGTAATCATTCCCATCTAGATCTATATGTAACAAGCCTAAATCACCGGTAATTTTTTGATCGGATATGATTGTATTTATATTATCTTTGGTTATAAAAACAGCCTCAGACCTCAAATCATGCCTCCAATAATAACTCTCTTGTTGTAGATTTTCAATATTGCCAACACTACCATCCATAACAAAACCTGACCAATTGTCGTTCATCATTAGAAATCTTGTATTAGACTCACTATAATCTTCAACGCCAAATTCTATAAACGTTTTACTTTCTATATCAATATTATGAATTAACCATTGAATGATTCCATCATCACCAAATTGAGAGAAAATACTAAACTCCACCTGCTCCAATGACGTTACACTCTTAAAGCCTTTAATCTGATTTGACAATATTTTTCCATTTGCCAACATTTGCAATTCGAAGTTGCGCTCATACCTATTCAACAGCTTGCCCAATATTTTTTTCGTTATTTGCTTAATCAAAATCGCTCCCCATTTTTTCAATTCATATTTTTCCTGAAAATCTAGTGTTCATATATTTAATAAAGAATGGAATTCCAAATATAGCTGGAATTAAATACCTTAATGTAGCTAGAATTCCCAACGCCGCACCTGTTGCAGCAGAAAGGAAACTAGAGTAAAAATAAACAAATGCCAAATCTCGGGTGCCAATACCAGAAAATGACAATGGAAGTAATCCTATAAAAATCGCCAAAGGTGTGATTGCCAAGCTATCTAAAAAAGGTACTGCGCCTCCCAACGACAAGATAAAAATCCATAATTGAAATAAATGCAAAAACCACAAAAACAAAGAAAATAGCAAAAGACAATAGAACTTTTTCTGTTGTTTGTTTACACAAGAAACCATCCTTAGCCATTCATATTGAAGTTTATTAACTGAATGCACATATCGATCAGGTGCTAACAACAATACGACCATAAAAACAAACCGGGAAAATGAATTGGAAATTATCGACAACAACCCAATTGTAAAAAATAGTGATAACAATATAGAAAACATCCAATTATTATCCTCAAATAAAAACAGGCCGAAAATGCACCATAACAACAAAGAAAGAAAATCACCAATTTTTTCAAATATTACCAGAGAGAGGTTTTGCTCATAAGACCTCTCTGAACTCTTTACCATGAACGCACTTTTAACAATATCTCCCATTTTTGACGGCAATACTAAATTCATGACGCTTGCCGCTAAAATCAGCCGCAAAGAATCAACATAAGAAGTTCGATTGTCATTTGGTGATAACCATGTTAATCGTAATGCTGTCAACATAGTTATTGGCAATACCATCAACAAACCAAACAACAAGAATGTAATATCAATTTTCAGAAAAATATTTACAAGACCTAAGAAGTCGATCTGCCAATATAACAATACCAACATAGAGATACTTACAGTTATTGCTATTCTATTATTTTTTATAAAATTATATTGAGACACCAAACTAATAAACTCTTTCTAAATGGATTTTTTTTCCTTTCTTAGTCGTGCTAAGCGGCAAATCTATCCACTGACGAAGTTGTCCAGGTTGGTAAACACGGCTCATGATCACATAAATAGAAGTTTGGTCTACGCCAATTTTTACACTCCTAATTTTATCCCACTCCTTAGACTCAAGCGAGTCGCTCACAATAAGTTCTCCATCATCTGTCCAGCTCATCATTCTTTTAAAGGTATGTCCAGAATCCCGCCTCCCCGTAATAAGAACCTTTTGCAACAAACCTCTAATAAGATCCGGAAAGAAACGACCTCCAGATAGCATTACCAATCTCAAAACCATGAGATTAAATGTAGTCATTTGTTTTGACTTTGACCACCCTAAGTTTCCATAAACGCAAATACCTCCATCTCCAATAGAAAAACTATTTTCGCCTATCAGGTGGCCTACAGCATTTCTGCCATCTTTCATCATTACAGAAAAATGGGTGTCGCTCACAATAAGATTCTTTTTATCAAATAATTTAAACACCCCTCCTTTACTTAAGGACAGATATAGAGTCTTATCGCCACACCTATCCACTAACAACTTAGCATTAGGAAACCAAGTTCTTTTCTCATAAGTACGCACCGCTTCCTGGTGAAATTTTCTTTCCTTATAATCTCTCCATGCTAACAAATAATTCCAAGTATGGTGTCCGATAATATGATCATCAGAATAGCATGGAACTAATTTCTCTCTTATTCCTGACAAAAATTTATTGTTTATCGCTATTGCCTCTGGAATGTCATTAGCCATAAGCTCAAACCCATGGGGGAAGAAATTATAAGTATTTCTACTTGAATACTCACCACCATAACTCCCATCTGGATGGATAAAATAGCTAGAAAACTTAATTGCTCTTTTTAACGACTCAAGTATTCTAGGTTGGCAATTAATTTGGTACATCCATGACAATAATGAAATCGACAAAGTGTGGTATCCTAAATCACAACCTTCATATTCATGAAACCAACCTTCCGAATCTTGCCAATCAAGAATTCTATCGATTCTTTCTTCAATTGCAGACTCCCATTTATTGGTGTCTAATATTTCAGATGCAAGCATCAAACATAAGGCAATTAAACATTGGTGATTGGTAAGTCTACCGTTCTCATGATGCCTCGAAAGCCAGTCTGATCTTTTTAGAAAAAAAGCCTCTAAATTACGGTCGCTGAATCCCATTATCTTATAGCTATACAAGCAGGCAAGCAAAGAAAATGCTGTCGCCCCTCCGGCTTTTTCGTATGGAAAATAATCGTCACATGAGCCGTCTTTGTGTGACGATAATTCTGCAAATCTCATACCGGCTAAAACCCAGTCTCTTATAATCTTTTTTTGATAGAATTGATTTCCAGGTATATTTAGACTATACACTAACGCCAATGGGAGTACTAATTCTTGAGACATCCCACTAGGGAAGTCTATTATCCTATAGTGCCAATAATTTCGATCAAAACATCCGTATGTTTTGCTGTGTTGATTTCGATCAAGCAATGTTAAAATTTTGGGAATTTGCTCTAGTGCATTTTTTGCGAAGAAGTCTCTCATATCAATTTTTGTCTGCACTATTCAAACCCTTTAACTCTAGAGTTCGTAGTCTAACTCTATTTTCTTCAAGCAGTTTTCGATTGGTGGCTACAAGCTCTGCAGAGAAGCCAAATAACAAAGTTTGAAATCCGACAATAAGGAATATAGAAGATAAAATTAAACTAGGTATATGAGACCTTGATCCATCTTCTAAATAGAAAAGAACAACCCACCTTAATCCTAAAATTATCCCTAGTGAAAAAGGTATTAAGCTTATAAGAGAGAAAGACTTTAACGGTCTATAAATCATAAAAATTTTAAGAATCGTGCCTATGGACTTTTTTACATAACTACGCATATTTTTTGCGAGCCTTGATGGCCTAATATCGCTATTAGTTCTAATAGGCACAGATAAAATTTTTATCCCGCTTTGCCCCGCTTGAATGATGGTTTCTAAAGTATAAGTATATTCGCCAAAAACGGACAATTTTATGGCTGTTTCTCTTGAGATCGCCCTAAAACCACTTGGCGCATCCTTAACATCAGTTTGACTCACATATCTTACAACCCAACTTCCTATTTTCTGCAATTTTTTCTTTATATAAGAAAAATGCGTTATTTGGGAGATTGGCCTAACCCCAATTACAAATTCCGCCCTATGATCTATAATGGGGCGGATAATTTTCTCTATATCATCAGCATTATATTGGTTATCAGCATCAGTATTAACTATAATGTCTGCACCAACTCTCAAGCAAGCATCAACCCCTTTCATATAGGCATTTGCCAAACCTTTATTTGCACCAATTGAAACAACATGGTGTACACCAAATTCCTCTGCAACCCTTACAGTTTTATCTTGACTACCATCGTCAATAATTAAGATCTCGATCTTGTCAATGCCTTTAATTTCAGTCGGAAGGGATTGCAAAGTAAGAGGCAAAGCTTCCTCCTCATTAAAGCAAGGAATCTGAATAATTAACTTCATAGAACTTTATTTTTTAACAACAGACCCAGAATTAAGGTTATGTTGCACAGAGTGAAAAATTATGTACATGCCAATAAAAAATATTAACAGCATCATTCTATCGCCGCCACCATAATCAGTGATTGTATCATACAACACATAAATGCCAATCCGCACAATTACAAACGACAAAACAATATGGGAAAGGTAACCATTAATTCCATTTTTATACGAATATATTAATGACAGAAATAGGACTACCCAATAAAACCCCCATGCATTTATGTTCAATATAGAGTAGTTTAACAACTTCACTATAGTCTCCATTGTTTCATTAAAGTCAACCGCAAATAACACCAACAGGAAAGCTAAATATGAAAAATATAAGAGAACATTGACTGTTGTTTTTCGAAGGAAGTTATTTGTTGATAAAGCAACTATTGTCAACACAACGGTCGTAATAAATGCAAATAAATAATCCTGGGCTGTCCCATGCCCACTATAAAACAGATCGTTCAAATTCAGATCTATCTCTCCAACCTTCCAGAGATAGTACGCTATCCACTGATAACTGACTAATAAATACAATAAAACATGCCTCACTAAAACAGAAAAATTTTGCTTATTGAGAAGTAGATACAACATAACTGGTATTAATGAAAATAACAACATTTCTTTTCTAATTAATACTGTAACACTCAAAAACAATATCCCTAGCCACGGGGCCATATACTCTCTCTTATTTTCTTCACTGGGCATTAACATAACAACCCCAAACAAATAATAGACTCCAGTTATTAAATTGGAATGCAAATAATGAGTGTGAGATAAAAACCTATCTACAGATAAAGAGAATAGCACTATAGATAACAATAGAAAGAATTTTTGAGTTTGATTTAAATCAAAATTGATTGCAATTATCCTAAAAATAAACATAAGCGATATAAATCCTATTAAAGGAAGTATATAAACAATTAGGTCGGCATCTAAAACAAGACCTAAAACTATCAGCATATCTAAGAAAATTAGCCTAGCATTTGCAAAAAACCAAGAAAATTTTTGCAACATGTCACCAGTCAGAAAATTATTGTTGATCGCTTCTGAGGCGATATAGTAGTGCACCGAATCAGAGGTAATACCTATATAATTTGGTTTAAGAACAACCAAAGTCATAAACCCTAACATTATCAGCACATCTGTTCTTACACTGCCCGTGGTTAATTGAGCAAGAATTCTGCTTTTGTTAAAGTAAAAAGCCGCAAGAGCTAACAGGGCTAGCAATAAAAAGACAATATCATTAACATGATCCAATAAGAATAAACTAAATAAGAATGTTTGATTAATTACAAACAATCCAGTGACAAATCCGAGCCATATATTTAATTTACTTTCCACTTTGAAAATTGATAGAAATATCAATCCAATCAGCTCAATACCTACCAATAAGGCTATATGATAGATTTCATTCATATTAAATTAGGTTGGATTTTGAGCACAATGGGAACAAAAATACATTTGCATCTTGATAAATCATAATTTTATATCGATTACAAAATTCCAATTTGGGAAGAAAGAAGGTCGCACCCCTTCCTTTTTTTTCAATCCATTCTTCTTTCAAAAGGTTTTTATATTCCTGGTCGGTTAAGATATATCTATAATGAACATTTTGCTTTAATTTATGCGGATATAGTATTATTTCCGCAACGCCATCACTAAATATTTTCCTGAAATATGGTTGCCTCTCAAGTTTGTTGTTATAAGAAAATAACACATTCGCTTTCTTAACTTTAAAGTCAAAAAAATGTTCTCTAACTAGCGATGAAAATAAATAAGAATCACCCTTGCCAGACGATGCAATATACCCGCTCAAACTGTCATTTTTATTCATCCTTAACAAGGTGTTCTCACTTGCACTTTGAGTCCAGACACTCATAATAAAGCCAACCACTGTTAAAAAAATTAACGTATATATGATCTTCACATAAGGTGTGTTTATTTGTTTTATCAGGTGAACTATTGTCACCCTAAGGAAGTGGATCAATGTGTATCTATCAAGCTGTCGAATTGCATTAAAAACCACCACAAGTATTTTTATACACCGAAGAGCTGAGGAGTCTAAATATAAACTTTGAAATAAATTCTGTGCAATTTTTTGATAACTCTCAGACGCTGATGAGCTCATAAAACTATCCACATCTGCCATGTCACGAGCATTAAAGCCTGCATACTCACCTTGCTTGACTTTTGAATACATATCAGAAAGAGGCTTGGGATACGTTTCGCCACTAAAATGCTCTAAATAAGTTATATAATTTTTAATCCCAGAAACATTGAATTTATTATTATATTTTTGCCAAACATTGACTATCCATTTATTTGGCTTGTTGATTGAAGACGATATTGAACTATAATATTGATATTTATCCATAACTTGACTATCAAACAGCAATGTAGGGTGAAACATCATATGTCCCTTAATCTGCATTTGACTGCCAGTTATCTCTTTTCTTATTACTTTTTCTTGGTTGTTTGATGACAATGTCGGGGGCCTCTGATCTAACCACTTCTCGCCTTTTTTATATCTATGAACCCTTCTAATATTGTCGAGACCAATATGCTCATAGCCTTTAATAAAATAGTCTAAAGACCCAAAAAAGTCATAAAAATTAAAACAAACTCTATCTAATTCGGGATCAGTAGAGAAAAGATCATATACATATGTATGAGTTGAGTCTAAATAGAATTCATCAGCATCTACCTGCCAAATAACATCGCCGGTCACACGCTGAAGAAACTCGTTACACATATCCAGCCTATCATCATAAAAACCCGGATTTTGCACCAACACTATCTTATTTTCAGGATCGGGATAGGAGCTAATAATTTCTACAGTGTTGTCTGTAGATCTGCCCTCTACGGTAGCAGAGTGGGCAAATTTTCTATATGCACCTTCAACAATAATAATCTCATAAGCATGACTATAGATTGAATCTAGTTGGTATTTAATAAATGGCTCACCATTGAGAACATTCATTACATAACTGATTTTAATCATGGGCTACAACCCTTAAAGTCATTTACAATCCAACTTACTATTGATTATTAACTTAATTAAAGGATAACTAACCATCTCCAAAATTTCATTATCATCCAGCTCTATATCAAACTCTTCTTCAAGAGACACAATTAAATTCATCTGATTAAACGAGTCCCAACTTTCAATACTATCTGGAGAGGAGTCACCATTAATTGACTCAACATCTATATTGAAAATATTACTCATTATGCGCTTAATTTTATCTTCCATGATTTACCTTTATGTAATCTATAGAGTCTCTATTAAATTCATCAACATCAATTGAATATATTGAGTTCTTATCAGTCCTGTCTTTGATATTAAAACCACACTTGTCATAGAAGTTTTCCACTTGAGAGTTTTTATAGGTCTTGACATAATTTCCTCTCAAAACTTTTAGCTCGTTTTTCTTGGCGATACTGATAATAATTTCCATAAACTTGTACTCTATGTTTCTGCCAAGAACCCTGCAACTTAACAATAGACTATCAATCTCGCATGTTTTTTTGCATAAAATAGCAACGCCAGTCAAGCCGCTTGGTCCAAATTTATCAAAAACTTCGATAGAGAGAACGATTTTATCACAACCTTGGATGAACGCTTTAATATCAGATTCGGTATATCTCTTAGTAGTTAAATTAAATTGATTTGTTTTCTGTGTTAATTGCGCAATTCTTGGTGCGTGCGACAAATTGTCTTCATACACCTCTATCACAATACCCAAAGATATTAAGTAATCCTCTATATTTTTCGAACTCTCTTTTTCTTCGAGTCTTTTTGACTGATCTTTGTACATTTTAGACTTACTTTTATCTTCCTTTGTTCGCACAGGACTGTAAAATAAGTTAAATACCTCTCTAAACAGTTGGCCATATTCATATTCTTTGGGAGGAACTTGAAAAACCTTCACATCTGGCAACTCTCTTGCAACCAACTCAACCTCAAAACTAGAGTCATCAAAGAAAACTAAACTATCTAAACCAATATTAAGATCATTTGCAATAGATCTTAAATTGTCCACCTTGTTGCCCCAATTAACCTTCTTGATTGCAATATTTTCATCTCTAAGAATCATGTCTGTATGGTGCTTCAGAACCTCGTCCACATCTTCCAAATTATTTTTACTGCATAGCCCAATAATCACACCTTGACTCTCTAAACTTAAAGCCAAATATTGAATTTCTTGATATACTTTTATGCCGTCGGGCCCATCCTCACCCAAAACCCCTTTCCACAATGTGTTATCACAATCAAAAATCAAAGCTTTTTTCGCCTTCCCCACTGTAGATAAAAAAAATGGCTTAATATATTCAAAATATTGCCTATAAAATTTAATACTATATAAAGTTTTTGAGGAGTAGTAGTATCTTAAGTCAATTGATAAATCGATAGAAAGCCTTGATATAACTTTATCAATATCAACAATTTTGGTATTTTCTTTAGCTGTATTTGCCAAATACAAGTTTAATATTTTTGCCAATTGACTAATTCTATTGTCTGACAAATTAAACTGATTAAAAACAAGTGTCGAAAACTTATTAATCAGCACTAAAGGCACATTTTTTAGATTACTAAAAACTAAATCAATCTCCAGTTTAACCTTTTGAATGAGATTTTGAAATTCAACTTCAGTTAAGGTGTCAATCTTATAATGCAGCCCATCAACAAAGTTAAATACCTCCCAAAAAATCAACACAGCGTCCACGTTTTTAACTTTGGAACTATCCTGAACTATATTGTCATACCTACCTATCGACACACTCGCATTAACAGATTCTCTTCTAAGCGAAAACTCACAAATTTCTTTTGACTGATGGACCATTATATTGGAGGCGATAAATACATTGTAATGCGAACCGTCAAGACTATCTTTCAGGTCGCTATTTAATTTAATTATCTCGCTATATTTCATAAAAGGTCAATCACATCATTACTTGCCCGCCATTAACCCTAATAGTTTCACCAGTTAAAAAATCAGACCTACTAGATACCAAATAACTTATCGCGTTAGCAACATCCTGTGGCTCTGCTAGTCTTTTAAGCGGCGTCTTGGCTATAGTAAGCAATTTTATTCTCTCTGGAATATCAGCTACAAGATTTGTATCTGTCATTCCTGCTGAAACTAAATTCACCCTTATGCCCTTTGGCGCTAATTCAATTGATAATGCCTTTGCAAAACCATTTAATGCAGACTTGGCAGTAATGTAGTGCAGCCATTCGCTGTTATATTGCTCGGTTGCCAATGTTGTCATAAACACAATTTTTCCGTATTTATTACGCTGCATCAATGGAATAATGCTCTGCACAATATTTAAATTTGACTTGATGTTTATGTCAATCTGAGAAGACATATCACTCCATTTCATATTTTCTAACTTAATATTTCCGAAATGCAGTGTAGAAGCATTCACAAAGGCGCTAATATTTTGGAAAAATCTAGATATCTCAAAAGTCATATCCCTGACGTCTCTATCACTTAGTATATTCGCTCTAACTATGACAATTTTTTTATCTGTTAATGCTCCCAACTCCTTCTTTAACTTGTTAGCTTGAATTTTATTTGAATGATAATGAAGTATAAGATTGTACCCCTCATTTACGAGCGTCCTTGCAACCTGTGAGCCAATACCGCCTGTAGCGCCCACAATTAAAGCGGTCTTCTCATTGTTTAAACTATTGCTTTCTTCTTGAGACTCGTCCTCTATTATTTTTACTTTTGCAACACCTGTCGTCACCTTTTGCTTATGTTGATTTAAAATGTCTGTTTGTAGTTCGATGCTATTTTGTCTATCTATTTTTTTTACAACCTTAGCAACAACAGTCAGTCTATCTCCAACCCTCACCGGCAACAGAAACTCTAGATTTTGTGAATACCATAATGCACCATCACCAGGGATTCTAGTTCCTATTATCGTGGAAATAAAAGACGCGCCAATCATCCCGTGAGCGACAGGTTTCTTAAATGTGGTTTTTGCTGCAAACTCTTTATTTACATGCAGCTGATTATTGTCACCCGATAAATCTACAAACTTTTGTATGTCTGATTCTGTTACAGTGTGCTTTATCTCTGCAGTGTCACCCACATTAACTTTCGAATATCTGGTCATTACTTATATAGCCCCTCATTAATTGTCTGCCTTCTTCTTTGAGAATCGAATAGTTTAACAAAAAAATAAAAACATGCTTTTGTAATCCTCCCATTTCTAACGCCTGTTAAAAATAGAATCTCCGTTGTTTAAATAGCCTCAAGTAGCTTTCTTGGGGGGATTACACTTTCTTAATATTTCGGTATAAATCTAACCACCTGTTATTTTGTCACATCCGCCTTAACTCTTGACGTGACTCTCGCCGGATTTCCCACAACAACCGTCCCATCTTCAACATTAGAGCCTACAACACTACCTGCAGCAACTATACAATTTTCCCCAATTTTTACACCATGCAGAATAGTGGCATTTGCACCTATCCATGAGCCCTTTCCAATTTCAACAGCTTTATTATCATGATATGTTTTGGCCACGCCATTTTTTTGAAGTTTCGTGTAACCTCCAGCACTGGTAAGAAAAACGCCCGCTGATATTGCAACATTATCATGGATGATAATATTAGTTCCGGCATTGAAAAAAACACCTTCATTTATACTACAGTTTTTGCCAATTTTGATATATTGAGAATGGTAATAAAACACTCTTCCCAAGAAAACAGTGTTCCGACCAACATCAAATATATTTTTGTAATAAAAATTTCTAAATACAAACAGTATTCTTCTCACAACTATGGAGATTTTTCTAGTTATTATCCTCATAAGCTATTTCCTAAAAATAATTAAGCCAACCACGGCTATAAAACCCTCTTTTTTCTTATGTAGTGCTAAATTTAAGACAACTCTTACAAAAATTTTAGACAGTCTAATAACTTTATCAATAAGACCATTCGAATTAAACCACTTGTAAAAGACAACTGGAGATAGTTTATTTAAAACCCCAACTCTAACCAAGCTATCGACACTGAAAACATGTAGATGATGAGGGGGCTGCAACCACTTGGAGTAACCGGAGTCAACGCCTCTTATAATGTTATTAGTAATGCCAGTATCTATAAAGATATATCCATCTTTTTTGGCATATCTCTTTAAAGTGGACATGAATTCAATTGGCTTGGCAATATGTTCAATAGTTGCCCAGGAAATGACGGCATCATATTTAATATTATTTAATGGTGAATCTTTGACAGATATATCCTCGCATATGAAGTTATCAAAAGCAATTCCGTGTTTTTTTGCATAGGTTTTACAAGCAGAATTAAGTTCAACACCAGTTACAGAATAACCTGCTTGTTGAAGAAGGTTTGAGAAATAACCCGGACCACATCCTATTTCTAATAAAGATGACCCGGGCTTAACATATTTCTTTAAAAGCCTGACTTTTTTCCTGAAGTCTTCTTTAAAGTGCAACCTATAAGCTTGATCATAACCAACCTGCATATATTTATCATAAAAGTCATAATCGTACAAACCTTTCAACAACTCAGCATTCTGAATATCAACATAAATGTGCGAACATTCATTGCATATTAAACAGTTATATTGATCGATATTTTGATAATCAGAGCCTTTCGAATTACAAACTGGACATTTCATACATAGCCTTGAATAAGTTTCATTTCAACAAACTTTAGCCCTTGGTAAGTTTGTCATGAATATCATCAAAAAAACCATATGTTATAGGAGTTTTTGTGTATTTTTTCTGAATATCTAACATACTGTATAAGAAATACTCCCTGGGAAGGTCTGAATGAATTTGATCAAAGAGATCACAAATATCCGGATCGAGTTTTATTAATTTGTAAAACACATAAGATCTAAATCCACCAATATACGCCTTTCTTGAAGCGGTCGACCCAAGTGAAATACAAAACTTATTACTATCAACCTGCTGAAGATATAGCTCGGCAGGAACGCTCGAGTCCTTTTCAATGAGTCTGCCTTTAAATATATTCTGCAATAACTTTATTTCTTTCTTTGACTCTCTGGGGTGAGGAATATAGACATAGTCTAACAATGGGTATAAATTTTTCAGATTGGTATAAAAATTTAGAATCTCATCAATCAGCGCTTTACTACTATGCTTCCAATCACAAAATCTTGATCCAAAAATAATAACCTCGCACCCATCTTTTACCTCGCTAGAGGGAAATGTTATGAATTTTTTATTATTGCTTTTCTCAATGTAAATAATGTCTCTGATTGCATTTATTGGCTTGATCTCTCTCTCAATCTCCCTCTTATCTGTCTGTCTAACAACAACCTTATCCAGCTTAAATATATAGTTATAAATATTACAATAAAATGAAAGAAAATATTTCCTCTTATAGATACTACCTCCATCTGCAGTAGGATGTTGGAGTAATGCTTTTTTTTCAAAATTTGATAGAAGTATATTCGATATCAATGTGCTCTTATCCAAACTTAAGAGAAAATAATTCTTATATTTACTACAAAGAGTCAATAAGTTAATGATATTTCTAATATTGTTAAAAATATTGGGATTGAAATATCTACATTTTTTTGCGTTGATATAAGTGATATTTCTTGAAATTTTTTCTAAATAAGAATGAAGTCCCTCCATCTGTTTCGAATAAGCAACAATACAAATTAAATCCACACCATAATCATCTAGCACATATTTTTTTAAATTGATAAAGTAATAAACATCAAACGGAGTGGAAATATTTAAAACAATACCTTTCATATAAAAACCTACCTTAACCTAGAAGAGCAAAATTTTCTGTAATTATGCAAACTAAATAATAAATAAAGAAGAATAATTAAAATTTGATTGTAAACCAAGCCATAAACATCAAAATAACTATAAAAAATCAAACCACCATAATAAAGTAGTGCCAATACAACTGTATGTGCGGCCACCAATCGCACCCCTATAGAGCTTTCATCCATATATTGCCAAACATCATAGAACGACCTAAAATTCCCAAAAACCCAAGAAACTATAATAAGGTAGAGTAAGTCTAAATACTCCAAATAATCTTTCTGAAAAAAGGAAAAGAATGACTTGTTTTTGGATATAGATACAAAAACAAGGCCGGCAAAAGATAATAGTAACAAGCTTGAATATGCATAGAATTTCGTTACCTTCTTCACAAGATGGTGCGCATGTTTGGTTTTATCAAGATCGCAAGAAGTATATAATTTTTTTATTTTTGGTACATAAACTTTATCAAATATACCAATAACAAAACTCGCCTTATTTACCATTAATGAGTAAAATGAGTAGATGCCAACCATTGTAGTACTTGAAACAATTGACAAAACAATTTTTGTGGCTTCCATTTGAAAAACCCCAACTATATTCTTCAGCCAATAAGCACAAGATTTAATCGCTATATCTCTAGCATGTTTTACAGAAACTTTACCAAAAGATAGATTATCTGAAATTAAAAAAAATCCATAAATTAATGTCAAGACAACTGAAAGAGCTTGTGACATTAAGACATATTCCAAAATATTTGTCTCAATTTTAATCAATACCAATGTACAAAAGGCTAGACTAGAAAAGAAAGAAACTTCCATAAAGATATTCAACCTGGTATATCTTTTAGGATCTTCTATCGATATCAAAAATCCTCTTAAGAGTGATATACAGCTTTTTGCCACGAAGACAACAACAACAATAACGCCATAGTCTTTTAAAAAGCTATAGTTTTCTCCAGCTACTGTTACCAAATAAGGCAATCCCCATATAAAAAAAACAGCAACCAAAAAAGAAGACACCCATATGATGACCAAACTATTGCTCAGCATAATTGCCTTTCCCAAGTTGTCAATCCTTAGCATAGTTGACGCCAATCCAAAACCGGAAATTACAACTAGCAGATCCACAGCAATTGAGTACAAAACAAATTGCGCAAACTCATCTATTGTTAATATCTTTACTATGTAAAAAAATATTAATAGACTTATAATTTTAACAATAACAGACCCGGTGAAATAAACTCCAAGCCTCTGGAGGAAAACAGATTGTTTTAGATATTTTTTGATTGTGTTAATAACACCCACCCTAAGCCATCCTTTCTTGCTAAAGTTTTTTCAAGAGGAATAAAATCTTGCTCCAATAGATATGATAAAAAACTTGTTATATAAAGTACTGCGCAATTTTCCAATCAATTTCATCATCAAGATCAAACGAGGTCTCTTTACTCATAAAAAATGGCACTATCTTATCACCGTAAAGACTATTCTTTTGCATTAAACACTGATATGTGCAAATATAAATTGCCGCACCATTCCGAGCATAAAACACTGGTTTTTTTTGCCGCAAGTTATCGTTTTCGTCGTACTCCAAAAAAGGCCTAATGGCTCCATCTTCTTGAAGTTGCATTACTGAATAGGGGTTCATATTATGAGGAACCTCTGTAACACTTACAAGAGAATCAGCATCACTATTTAGGAAGGTTTTCAACGCATCATCAATATGCTGCGAAGTCCTAAGGGGGGATGTAGTTTGCAAAATAACAACAATATCGGGGCTATATCCCTCCAGGTCTTCAAGAGTCTGAACTGCGTGGAAAATTACTGGTAAGCTAGGCGTATCATCTTGCGCAAGATTTCCAGGCCTAAGGAAAGGTGCCTCTATTCCTAACTCTAAACCTATTTTACGTATTTCCTTATCGTCTGTTGTCAGGATGGTACGACTTAACATCTTACTCCCTAAGGCTGCACTTGCCGAATAAGATAACAATGTCTGACCGGCAAAGTTTTTAATATTCTTTCTTGGAATTCTCTTTGAGCCGCCTCGTGCAGGAATTATAGCCAATATCTCCATTTTCTATATTTTATAGTCACTATTTTCTCATTTTATTTGATCTCAGTACAGCATCTCTCCAAGATCATTAGGAATTCAAGAATATTATCTTGAATAATGCCGTAAGTTGCCTTATTTAGTTTTTTTGGCTTTGCAATGCCTGTCAACAGATAATTAGTATGTTATTGTTTTTTGTATTTTAGGATTAGAATTTAAAAGTATCTCTGCTATTTTCACCCCTGCGTTACCATCTCCATACATATCATTTGACTCATATTTTCCGTGTGCCAACTGACTTTTAATCCCCATCAATATTTCTTCTGACTTGTATCCGACTTGTTTAACATTGTTGCCTCTCAGTCTTTTATTTTGCCTGGTGCCTATATTTACTACAGGCGTTCCTATAAAGGCGCCCTCTCTTATACCTGAGCTGCTATTTCCTACCAAGCAACTTGTGGTGTTCATAAGATGAATATATATATGAGTAGGTAAATTTTTGAATAAATGGAGCCATTGAGGATTGTTTCTTTCCCTATACACTCTAATACTTGTAGATATATCACTTTCGCCTGCATCGGAATTTGGCCACAGCATAATAACAGGAAGCTGTGCTTTTTCAAGAGCTTTAAGGGTTTCTTCCATATGCTTTTTATTATCTTCATATTCGGTGGTTACAGGGTGTTGCGATACCAGCAGATACGGTTTATTCAAATCAAAAACCCCACCCACACCCTTATATATTGTAAACAAGTCTTTTAACACCTTATGGCTATCGTTTTTAAGTTCTGATGCCACCAAATCAATTCTAGGACATCCTACATTGTGTACAAACTCAGAATCTTCACCCATTTTGATAATTCTTTGTCTTGAGTCTTCATTTGCAGGAAAGTGAATATGAGAAAATTTTGTAATAGCATGGCGAATAGACTCATCAATAGTTCCAGTAACCTCTCCACCCATTGTGTGCACTATCCTAATATTCATATAAGCAGCCGCCAGAGTCACTGACATCATCTCAAACCTATCACCCACCACAACCAACATGTCTGGGTTAAGTTTATAAAACACCGCGGAAGCATCCATCAGTCCAAGCCCTGTAGATTTAGCCATAGTTGCCGGACCTCCACCCTCTATCAAGTTGCAAAATGTAAAATCCGGCTCAAAACCATCCTCTTTCATAAGGTCTTCAACTTTTCCAAACCTATCCAAAATAGCAGACGCACCAAGAACAACTTGAAGCTCTAATTTTGAGTGCTTCTTGACCGCACTCATGACCGACTTTATGCTACTGTAATTCGCACGACTACCAATAAATACACATATCTTTTTCACTTTTATTCTCTACTCTTTATTAATTTTGCAGGAACTCCTGCCCAAATTTCATAAGCCGGTATATCTTTAATCACTACCGAATTTGCACCCACTATGGCTCCATCGCCGATAGTTACACCTTTTAGCACAGTAGCCCCCCCTCCAATCCAAACATCTTTGCCTATTGTCACCTTTTGAATGTTGGCAGGCTGATTCATCACCAATTCATCTCTTTTAAAAGTATGATCTTGATCTAAAATAGTTACATTTGGCCCTATTCTTGTATAGTCTCCAATAACTAAAGTGTCCTTTATGGCAATATAACAACCCCTTCCTATACCTACATAATCTCCCAATTCCAAATGCGGATTTGGCTTAGTCAAAAGAAAATATGCTCTTTCTTTAACAGTGCAGTTGTCCCCTATAACAAGTTTCGCATTATCAGTGAGCTTAAATTCACTACTGTACTTTATTACACTGTTTCTTCCTATCTTTATTTGAGGGTTTGTAAACAACTTTAGCCTTGTAACCAACATATCCAAAAACCCTCTCTTGTAACTACTGGCTCTATCTTGGAGTTTAAACCTGTCCACCTCTACCATCATTCAAAATCCCCCCATTCAAACTTATGATTTTCTGACACAGGCCTATTAAGCTTTTTTCCCAATATTTTTTTAAAATCTCTTGCTGGTATTCCGTCGCCAGGCTTCTTGAATGCTAAATGCTCTAATGACATTGTATCCGACTTATCTAACGGAATTTTTGACACAATTGACTTTTCAAATGTTATCTTCATGTTAGAAAGAGACTTAATTTTTTCATCCTTATCCACTACATATGACATTGCCTCTTCCACCTGTCTTATCTCATGTACAAGCCTTTTAAACTCTTCCGGTTCGGTAGAATTCATTGCATCACTCCCATACATATTTTTCGAAAGCGTAAAATGCTTTTCAATTACATGAGCGCCTTTTATCACTGCCGCTAATGGTATAGCAACTCCAAGAGTATGATCACTATATCCTACAGTTATGCCTCCATATCTTTCCTTGAGCTCGTCAATTATATTTAGCCCTGATTCTTTAGCAGGACAAGGGTATTCTGATGTACATTGCAACACTACCAAATCTAGACACCCATTTGATTGCAATGTATCAACCGCTTCATCGAGCTCAGCCCAACTACTCATACCACTGGAAAGCAACACTCTCTTACCTGTTTTAGCTACCTTCTCTAATAATGGAATATTGTTCACCTCTCCGGAGGCTATCTTATAAGTATTAACTCCAATATCTTCGAGAATATCCACCGCCTCTAGAGAAAAGGGTGAACTAAAAAAGTCTACTCCCAACTCTTCTTCGCTATATCTCTTTAACTCTTTCCATTGTTCTACGGTAAACGCAGTTCTCTCAAAATATTCTCTCCTACTCTCAGCTTCAAAGTATGGAGGACTTGGAGCGTCTAACAAACTTTCCGCATGAAAGATATGCGTTTGCATCTTAACAGCATCAACCCCAGTTTCGGAAGCAACTTTAATAAATTGCTTGGCTAGACCTAGACTTCCCTCATGGGTATTTCCTATCTCAGCTACTATATATGTTTTTATCAAAATTACCCTATTCCTCTATCTTAGTGAATCCACATACCAATCCATAACTTCGTTCATCCCTTCAGATATTATGTACTCTGGTTGATAGCCCAACAGCGCTATTGCCTTATCTATATTGGCCTGAGAATGCTTCACATCTCCTGCTCTAAATTCTCTATAAATTGGCCTTCTCTTTTCTAGTCCTTGTACTCTCTGCGCAAGATTTTCTTCTATCATCTGATAAAGAGTATTTAAACTCGTTCTATCATTAAGAGCTACATTGTATATTTGATCTACGGCAGCAGCATTATCGGTGGTTGCTGCAAGTAAATTCATCTGCACTGTGTTATTAATATAACAAAAATCCCTGCTAGTCTCTCCATCTCCATTAATAAACACATCCTCTTGATTTAAAATAGCAGATATCCATTTTGGTATAACCGCAGCATAGACGCCATCTGGATCCTGTCTCTTGCCAAAGATGTTAAAATACCTCAAGCCTATTGCTTTAAACCCATAAGTTTTTGCAAAAACATTGGCATAAAGTTCATTAACAACTTTGGTAACTGCATAAGGACTTAAAGGATTCCCTGTCTTGTCTTCCACTTTTGGAAGGTCTGCATGGTCTCCATAAGTAGAGCTCGATGCTGCATATACAAAGCGCTTTACATTTGCATCTTTACTGGCAACCAACATATTTAAAAAACCATCAATATTAGCCTTATTGGTGCTTATCGGATCCTCTATTGACCTTGGAACAGACCCTAGTGCCGCCTGATGCAACACATAATCAACACCACTGCAGGCCTGCCGACAGTCTTCTATTTCTCTAATATCGCCGTTGATAAACTTAAAGTTGTTACCTAAATCTTTGCCAGTTTCTTTATTGGCATCCTCAATAGCTTGTTGAATATTATGCCGATAACCTGTGTCAAAGTTATCTAGTCCCACAACCTTTTGATTGAGGATTAACAACTTTTCCAACAAGTTGGATCCAATAAAGCCAGCAACGCCAGTAACCAGCCAAGTGCTTTGGTTATTTTTTAAATACTCTTGTAATTGTTCATATTTGGTCATTTATAGCCTACCATCCACTTCATCAGAATTTAATAAGTATTTGACGTCATAAATCACATGACTGTCTTTGCCAAATTTTTTTATTTGCTCTAATGACAATTGTTTAAATTTATCGTGTGCAACTGCTAACAATATTGCATCATATTTGTCTTCTATTGGTTGATCAATTGGATTGATGCCATACTCATATACAGCCTCATCTTTATCAACCCATGGGTCATACACGTCCACATTACAATCAAACCTCTTAAACCCTTCGACCAAGTCCACCACGCGAGTATTGCGGAGATCAGGGCAATTTTCCTTGAATGTTAGGCCCATAATTAATACATTTGAATCCACAACGTTAATACGCTTCTTCGTCATAAGTTTTGATACCTGGTCCACTACATAAAACCCCATACTATCGTTTAGCCTGCGGCCAGCAAGAATCATCTCTGGATTATAACCAGCCTCTAATGCTTTATGAGTCAGGTAATATGGATCAACACCAATACAATGCCCCCCTACCAAACCCGGTTTAAATGGAAGGAAGTTCCATTTAGTGCCTGCCGCACTCAATACAGCTTCTGTATCAATGCCTAGTTTATGAAAGATAAGTGCAAGCTCATTAATAAGAGCAATATTCACATCTCTTTGAGTATTTTCAATCACTTTGGCAGCCTCTGCCACCTTAATACTATTCGTTTTGTGCGTTCCTGCAGTAATAATCTCTTGGTATAACTCATCAACTTCAGTGGAAATTTCAGGGGTAGATCCTGAAGTAACTTTTTTGATAGTGGTCACTCGATGCTCTTTATCTCCTGGATTAATACGCTCAGGCGAGTATCCGCAGTAAAAATCTTTGTTGAAAATCAAGCCCGACCGATCTTCAAGAATGGGGACACAAACTTCTTCAGTAGCCCCTGGATATACAGTTGATTCGTAAATAACAATATCGCCCTTTTTAAGAATTGCACCTATCATTTCACTAGACTTTTCTAAAGGGGTTAAGTCAGGTCTCTTGTGTTTGTCAATTGGTGTTGGGACGGTAATAATATAGATATCACAGTCCTTAATATCGCTTATGTCGAATGTATAGCTTAAATGTATTGCCTCTTGAAGCTCTTTTTCAGTTGTTTCAAGTGTTGTATCTATGCCATTTTTGAGCTCATTAATTCTAGTTTGACTAATATCAAAGCCAATCACTTCACGTTTTTTACCGAATTCCACAGCAAGAGGGAGGCCAACGTAGCCTAGCCCAACTATAGAAATTTTCTTCATTTACAAATCTCCTTTTTGTAATACCCATACTACATTCCAAGTATTAAAACTTGGCCTTTCGTCATTCAGCCAACCATATTTAGCCTCTATACTAAGTCCGTGTTTTTCACACAACATCTCGAGCTCAGTATCAAAAAAATATCTCATTGTATGGAGTTCTTTTTTTTCTATTGAGCTATTATCTTTCTTGTTTGTTACAAAAATATCAAAATTCACATCAATTGTGTTTAACTGTGGATGTAATTTAGATTCAGCTATTCTTGTTACTTTAGCGTTCTCATCCTCTAGTCTTTTGATTGTGGTTTTTGGCAAGTCAGTTAGAACAGCAGGACCATACCAAAAGTCAAAAATAAACAAACCGCCCTCATTTAAATGACTCTTAACACTAGTAAAAACTCTATCTAAATCAGCATTGGTGTTTTGATAGCTCATCACATGAAAAAGTGACACAACGGCATCAAATTTTTTATTAATATTTAGTTGAGTAATATCTGAACAACCAAATGTTAGCTTATTCTCTTTACCTTTTCTTCTAGTTTCTGCAATATCTAGCATCTCTTGACTAATATCAACACCATGTACTACATATCCTTTATCACACAATAAATTATCGTGCTTTCCAGTTCCACAACCAAGGTCTAAAATAGTTTTAGTTTTTCTTGAGTAATTTTTTATTAGATTGTCAATATAGCCAACTTCTGCAATATAATCTTTATCCTGATAAAGAAGATCGTAGTATCGAGAATATAGATCGCCAAATTGACTCATAATAAAACCTTATGTAGTGCACTTGAAACTTCTGTTATTTGGCTTTGTGTTAACGCAAGACCGCTTGGAATATAAAACCCTCTTTTGTAAAGTTTCTTGCTATTTGGCAACTTATCTTGCAGAAATAATCCTGCTTTATTGAATACGGGCTGCTGATGCATTGGATAAAAAAATGGCCTGGTCCCAATTTTATAATCTCCAAGCTCAGACATGACTTGTTTGACAGTTTTTGAAGCGTGGTCTTTTAATGTAATTGCATATACCCAATATATATTTTCACAATAATTATTCGATTTAACTGGAAGATTCAACATGTCTAAATCTTGCAAAAGACCATTGTAAGTCTCGCCAATCCAGCGCTTCTTTTCGACAATTTCTTCAATTCTCTCTAGTTGAGCAACGCCCAAAGCAGCCTGCATATTGGTCATTCTGTAATTAAACCCAATCTCATAATGCACAAATCGTTGCTCACTAAAGCAAAGATTTCTTAAATCTTTCGATTTCTTATCCAACGATGCATCATTACACAAGACCATTCCACCTTCGCCCGTTGTTATGTGTTTATTTGGATAAAAACTGAAAATACTTATATCGCCAAAACTGCCGCACTGCTTGTTTTTATAGGTTTGTCCTATTGCTTGTGCAGCATCTTCTATAACTTTTAGATTGTATTTTTTTGCCAGATCTAAGATTGGATCCATATTGACAGGCAACCCATAAATATGCACTATCATAATAGCCTTTGTCTTTGAAGTAATATTTGGCTCAATATCCTCTACTTTCATATTAAAGGTATCATATTCACTATCTACAAGAACCGGTCTAACACCTAGTTTGGTTAATGCTTGGGCACAGGATATAATGGTAAATGAAGGCATTATTACTTCATCGCCATCCTGCAATTCTAATGCTGATACCGCAATATCAAGTGCAGCCGTGCCACTTGAACAAGCGGTGGCAAATTTCCTGCCAACATATTTAGCCATTTGTGTTTCAAATTTCTCTACAAATGGACCTTCTGAGCTTACCCAACTGGTATCAATACATTTGTTTAAATACTTTCTCTCATTGCCATTTAATAGTGGCTCGTTAACCATTATCATTATTTTAACCTTACCTGATCGTCTTCTATTGGATTGAATCTTGTCTTATCTCTATCGCCAGCATACGGCCCTTGTTTTACCTCAATAATCTCACTATCTTCAAGCATAAAAAAACCATGCCCCCCGCCTGAAAGCAGGACAACATCTCCTGGATTTAGTATGCGACTCTCCAGATAAAGTTTATTATCATTAAAATAATCAATTCTGACTTTTCCACTTTTAATGAGAAGAACTTCTTGAGTGTAGCTCACTTCTCGTTTGACTGGATTATGTATATGTGGAGAAATAATATAGTCTTTTTTCCTATTCATATAGGCCAGCTGTTGAGAAAAGTCATCTGGTGTGAAGAACTTTATACCTTCTGCATAATACTGAGATCTAATAATAATTGATATCAATTGCGCATTATGTAAAATATTTTCTATCATATCCCTTTCACATTGTTTAAATACCATGCGTAAGTACTCCTAATACCTTCCCTAAGGCCTGTACTATGAGACCACCCCAAACTTTCTATGCGAGACACATTGACAAGTTTACGTAATGAGCCATCTGGTCTAGTTGTGTCAAAAGTCACTACGCCTTCAAAACCAACAATCTCTTTCATAGTTTCTGCTAATTCACGAATAGAAATCTCCACACCTGAACCAATGTTGATGTGTGAGAGCATTGGTTTAGTAATGGATTGATACTTTCCCTTTTCTACTTCTAATACGAATAAAGATGCTACTGCCATATCCTCTACATATAAAAATTCACGCATTGTATTGCCTGTGCCCCACACCGTCACTTTGGCATCATTATTAACTTTTGCCTCATGAAAGCGTTGCATAAGGGCGGGAATGACATGTGAATTCTCTGGATGAAAGTTATCATTTGGACCATAGAGATTTGTAGGCATTACTGAACGAAAATCTGTACCGTGCTGACGATTATATGATTCACATAACTTAATACCTGCTATCTTGGCCAATGCATAGGGCTCATTCGTAGACTCCAACACATCGGTAAGCAATGCATCTTCACGCATTGGCTGCTCGACATTTTTAGGGTAAATACAAGTACTACCTAAAAACAGCAATCGCTTAACTTTATTCTCATAGGCTGAATTAATAACATTAGCCTCTATCATCATGTTTTGATAGATGAAATCCGCAGGATAAGTATTATTAGCATGAATTCCGCCTACTTTAGCGGCTGCCAAAATAACATAGTCTGGTTTTTCTTGTTGAAAGAAGTTTTTCACTTGCGCCTGATTAGTAAGATCAAGCTCTTTATGCGTGCGCATTAAAAGATTAGTAAAGCCTCTAGATTCTAATTGCCTAACAATGGCAGACCCTACCAAACCTCTATGGCCCGCAATATAAATTTTATCATTAGTGTTCATTCTAATTATTCGTTAAAGTTTGGCGCCTTAAATCCATGTTTTTTGACCAGAGAATCACGCCTGGCAATATTAATGTCATTTTCCATCATTTCATGAACCATCTCCTCCAGTGTGATTTTTGGCTCCCAGCCTAATTTTTCTTTAGCTTTAGACGGATCACCTAATAACGTTTCTACCTCTGTTGGGCGGAAGTAGCGAGGATCAACTGCAACGATTAGATTACCTGTTTCAGAATCATAGCCTTTTTCATCCGTGCCTTCTCCTTCCCAGCGGATCGTCTTACCTAGGTGACCCCAAGCAAAATCTACAAAGTCACGCACTGAGTATTGCACGCCAGTGGCAATACAAAAATCATCTGGTTCATCTTGTTGGAGCATAAGCCACTGCATCTCAACATAGTCTTTAGCATGACCCCAATCGCGTTTAGCATCCATATTGCCAAGATAAAGGGTATTTTGCAAGCCTAGTGATATACGAGCCAATGCGCGTGTTATCTTACGTGTAACAAAGGTTTCACCACGCACTGGTGACTCATGGTTAAACAAAATACCATTGCAAGCATAAATCCCATACGCTTCACGATAATTAACAGTTATCCAATAAGCATAAAGCTTAGCAGCTGCATAAGGGGAGCGCGGATAAAAAGGTGTGGTTTCTTTTTGAGGGATTTCTTGCACTTCACCGTATAGCTCTGAAGTGGAAGCTTGATAATATTTGGTTTTCTTCTCAAGGCCTGATATGCGGATTGCATCTAAGATTCTCAATGCGCCCAAACCAACTGTGTCGGCCGTATACTCAGGGGACTCAAAAGACACTGCAACATGTGATTGAGCGCCTAAATTATAAATTTCATCAGGGAGAATTTCTTGAATAATTCGCACTAGACTCATTGAATCAGCAAGATCACCATAATGCAAAATAAGTTTACGACCAGTTTCGTGAGGATCTTGATATAAATGGTCGATACGATCAGTATTAAATGACGATGAACGGCGTTTAATACCGTGAACCTCATAACCTTTGTCCAATAAAAACTCTGCTAAATAGGCGCCATCTTGTCCGGTGATACCTGTAATTAATGCTACTTTATTTCCCATACTTAGTTCCTAAAATAATCCTTTGTATATTCATGCACCTGCTTACTTTCTAATAATTCGACAACAGTAAACCATTTGTATTCACTATGTTGCTCGACTGGTAAATCTACAGCCTCTTCTATTTGATATTCATAAGCCAAACTTACATAGTGTGTTGATATATTCTCATAGATACTATCATCGTAAAAATGCTCGAAAACGCCAATAAACTTTGGTATAGATTTTACCCCTCGAGGGGGTATTGAACAGAATAACCCAATATTTAACTCATCTCTAGCGATGCGATTCATCGCAATACCAATAGTCTCATTCTTATTAATTCTACCACCCATTGAAAAAATAGCCTTGTGCAGGTTTATTAATTCTCTTTCCTAACAGTACTTTACTAATTCTCTTTATTAAAATGTCAATAGAAACTAGTGGGGTCGAATCAACAACGGTTTTAAATGTCTGATCATCCAGCATCAGCTTTTAAGTCTCCCATAAACATCTTTAAATCTAACAATATCATCCTCGCCCAAATAAACACCACTTTGCACCTCGATAACCTCTAGTGGTTCACCGGTTTTATTTCCTAAACTGTGCGTTATACCAATCGGAATATAAGTTGATTCACCTTCTTTAAGGGTCAAAACTTCTTCTCCATTAACAACTGTCGCTGTGCCACTAACAACCACCCAATGTTCTGCACGTTTATGATGCATTTGTAAGGACAGTTCAGCACCTGGATTAACATGGAGTCTTTTCACTTGGAAGTGCTCGCCAGACTCAATAGAGTCATACCAACCCCAGGGGCGGTAGACCTTACGGTGCATAGACCCTTCATCACGCCCATCAACTTGCAGAGATTCGACAATAGATTTAACCTCTCGCGCCCTACCCTGGGTAGCGATAAAAGTTACATCAGGTGTATCCACAACAATCAGGCTGTCTACACCAATAGTTGCAACCATGTGATGATTGGCGTTGATATAAGTATTGGACGTGTCTTGCATAAAGACATTGCCATTAATAACATTGCCATTAACATCCTTATTGCCAATGTCATGTAGTGCTGACCATGAGCCAATATCATTCCACTGAGCGTCCAGCGGCACAACTACTACGTTATCACTCTTTTCCATCAAAGCATAATCAATAGAATCACTTGGAGATGACTCAAAGGCTTGCTTATCAAGTCGGATAAAGTCTAAATCTTGTTCGGCGTTATTAACAGCGTCATTAACTGACGTGACAATTTCAGGCGAATGAGTAGTTAGTTCATCAATTAACGTAGCAGCCTTAAACATAAACATGCCAGAGTTCCAAAGATAATTACCTTGTTCTAGATATGACTCGGCAGTTTTAAGATCTGGCTTCTCAACAAACTCTTCGACCTTATATGCGCCATCATTATTGTTCTTAGATGATTTGATATAGCCGTATCCGGTATTGGCATCTGTTGGCACAATACCAAAAGTTACCAATTTACTCTCTTGTGCTTGATTACTTGCAATATTAATCGCCTGATGAAATGCTTCAACATCTTGAATAACATGGTCAGCTGATAAAACTAGTAGTACTGCATCATCTGTTTGTTTAAGTGATTGTAGTGCTGCAGCAGCAATTGCAGGTGCTGTGTTTCTACCAACAGGCTCAAGTAATGTTATTGGATTTTTAATATTAATTTGTTGACACTGCTCAGCCACTAAAAAACGATGATCAGCATTACAAATAATAATCGGATCTGCAAGGTTGTCTAAACCACTTAAGCGCAGAATAGTTTCTTGCAGCATGGTGTTTTCACCTGCTAAAGGCAAATACTGCTTAGGGTATTGCTTGCGAGATAGTGGCCAAAGGCGTGTGCCTGAACCACCTGAGAGTATAACTGGGATTATTTGCATCTTAGGTTAATAATTAAGAATTCAGTAAATATCATTTTTAAATTGGCTAATATTGACAAGCTTTGTAAAGGTTTATTAAAAATGATAATGGACGTTATCAAAACTAAACACACTTAGTTTATTTAATCACTATAGCTATTTCTCTATACAAAACTTTCTTTCTATCGAAATCACAAAGCCTAATGCCAGCATAGTTATTAATGCATGCTCATGGGCTAATGTTGTATTCAACCAACCAGCGCCTAGCACTATCATTACCACGCCAGTTCCACCAAACACAAGCCATTTTTCATTGGATCGCTTATTGACTCGATAAATAATTTGTATCATTTTCAACCAAAACCAAGAAAAAATAGAAAATAGAATCAAGCCGCCTCCAGTAAGATATACATAATAAATGTTATGAGGATGGGCATGTGGTAAATATGTGGAACTAGCATTTGAATTCCACCAGTCAGATCCTTTTTCCCTTATAACATTAGCTTTAATATCATCCAGATCAAAGTTTGGAAAATTGCTCATTCCAGTTCCAAGAATAGGGTCTATTTTAAAAATTTCGTAAGCAAAATTTCTTATTTTATGGCGAGATGAGTCACCCGTTAAGCTCGAACCATGGATAAACTTATTTACAACCGACGGAGGATTGTAAATCAATATAGTGGAAGCCAAGGATATTAAAAGTATTGAAGTGATTAATGAGCTCCAATTACGATAATGGTAAATTGAGTACAGCATAGCCATTAGCGTAATAATAGAAATCAACCCTGATGCCGCTCTACTGTTTGTATCTATTACTACATAGGCTAAAATTCCTGTTGTTATAATTAA
>Ga0255782_10000445_pt1 | contig 37158 bp, 34 predicted proteins | sample 101ome_26_FD_179980 | JGI IMG/M metagenome (GOLD analysis project Ga0255782, IMG submission 179980) | Coastal salt marsh microbial communities from the Groves Creek Marsh, Skidaway Island, Georgia - 101408AT metaG (version 2) | ecosystem: Environmental > Aquatic > Marine > Intertidal zone >...
GCTTTTTGCCGGCGCCAAGAAAGTGGCTTTGCTGGATTATTACGAAGAAGAATTGGGCATTCCCAATTTCGATCTGGCGATTGATTTTGGCTGGTTCTATTTCCTTACCAAGCCGTTTTTCTATGCCATTGACTGGCTGTTCAATTTGTTTGGTAATTTTGGTGTAGCGACATTGGCCTTTACCGTTGTTGTAAAGCTTGCCTTTTTCCCACTTGCCAATAAATCCTATCGTTCGATGGCAAAGATGCGGATTCTAACACCAAAGCTGCAATCGCTTCGCGAGCGGTTTGGTGATGACCGGATGAAGCTGAACCAAGAAATGATGGCACTTTATAAGGCGGAAAAGGTCAATCCAGCCGCAGGTTGTTTGCCGGTGCTTTTGCAGATTCCGGTGTTTTTCGCGCTTTATAAGGTGTTGTTTGTCACCATCGAAATGCGACATGCGCCTTTCTTTGGCTGGATCGCCGATTTGTCAGCACCCGACCCGACATCGATTTTCAATATCTTTGGCTTATTACCCTTCTCCGTCGATTTTCTACCGCCATTCTTACAATTAGGCTTATGGCCAATTTTCATGGGTATTTCCATGTTTTTGCAAATGCGCTTGAATCCGACGCCGCCTGATCCAATCCAGGCTAAAGTATTCCAGTGGATGCCGGTGTTTTTTACTTTCCTGCTAGCCACTTTCCCAGCCGGTTTGGTAATTTACTGGACATGGAACAACCTTCTTTCAATGGCGCAGCAATGGTACATCATGAAACAAGTGGCGAAGAGCGGCTAGCCATCACAAATGAGGCTGGTCGGCTGCTTTTTGCCGGCCAGTGTGATTTTATCGCTGCCGCCAATAATATGAAGGCATTGCCGCCGGTTACCTTGCCGGAAATCTGCTTTGCTGGCCGATCGAATGTTGGCAAATCCTCACTGGTGAATGGATTGACCGGACGGCGAATGCTGGCGCGGACATCGCAAACGCCGGGCCGGACACGGCAATTGATTTTTTTCAATCTTGCCGATCGTCTGCAATTGGTTGATTTGCCCGGCTATGGCTATGCCTCCGCCCCAAAAACCGACATCAAAGCCTGGACCAATCTCACCCGCAAATATCTTGCCGGTCGCCCGTCCTTGCAGCGGGTATTTTTGCTGATTGATAGTCGGCGCGGTGTTGGCCCAGCCGATCATGATATCATGGCGCTTCTTGATGAAACGGCGGTGTCATGGGCGGTGGTGATAACCAAAGCCGATAAACAAAAGGCTGAATCCCTTGCGAAAATATGCAAGGAAACCAAAGCAAAAATCAGTAAGTATGTTGCCGCCTATCCCGAATTATTCATCACCTCATCTGAAGATGGAACCGGCATTGAGGCATTACGGGCGCATTTGTCGGGATTTGCTCTGCCAAAGGCCGATCGAACTGCCCCCTAAAGCGGGAAACGCAATTTAACACCCAAAACCGAATTAAATTTCGCCAAGCTATTGCGCTCTTGGCCGGATTGCCGATAATCAGCGCAGTAAATAGGCGCAAGGCCATTGGCATCAGCGCTCTTTTTTCGAAAAATCCGGCCTGATATGGCCCTTGCTGTAAAGGCGATGAAGATGGAAAATTCAGCTGACCAGATGCAGGTTGATCTGCTGGCGAAAACCGGAATGCTTATCGAGGCACTTCCGTTTATGCGCCGCTATTCTGGCAAAACCATCCTTGTTAAATTTGGCGGCCATGCGATGGGCAAGGCTGATTATGTGAATGCGTTTGCCGCCGATATCGCTTTACTGGATCAGGTTGGCGCAAGGCCGGTTGTGGTTCATGGCGGCGGGCCACAAATTGGCGATATGCTGAAAAAATTGCAAATCGAATCAAGCTTTATTGATGGTCTGCGCGTCACCGATGAAGCCACGATTTCGGTTGTTGAAATGGTTCTTGCCGGCGGCATTAACAAGGCGCTTGTCGCCGCGATTGCTGGTGCCGGAGGACGCGCTGTTGGCGTGTCTGGCAAGGATGGTGGGCTGCTTACAGCCCGGAAATTGATGGCAGTGGCAAAAGCCAGCGACAGTGCGATTCAGCAAGCGGTTGATCTTGGCTTTGTTGGCGAGCCATCACATGTTGATGTGACTGTGTTAAATGCGCTGATGCAGCATCATTTGATTCCCGTTGTTGCACCGGTTGGCAGTGGCGAAGATGGCAAGACCTATAATATCAATGCCGATACCGCAGCGGGTGCCATTGCCGCAGCCTTGAATGCAACGCGCATGTTAATGCTTACCGATGTATCAGGGGTTTTGGACAAGAACGGCAAATTGATTAGCAGCCTAACGATTAGCCAAGCCGAAGCCTTGATCCATGATGGTACGGTTTCTGGCGGCATGATTCCAAAAGTTAAAACCTGTATTGATGCTGTTCAAGGCGGTGCTGAAGGCGCGGTAATCATGGATGGCCGCGCACCGCATGCGCTTCTTGTAGAATTATTCACCGAACATGGTATGGGAACCATGATCACCGCCGATTAATGTATTTTTGATTAGGAAGAATGATAACCATTATGACCGCTGCTTTTCCAACCCAATCGATCGGTGACTGGATTTTCGATCTCGATAACACCATCTATCCGGCCAAAACAAATCTGTTTCGCCGCGTATCGGTTCGGATTACTGAATTTGTTGCGGCGCATTATAATGTTGCTGATGATGCTGCGCGGGTGATTCAAAAGGATTTGTTTCACCGCTATGGAACCACCATGCGCGGCATGATGAGCGAAGAAAATATCCAGCCCAAAGTCTATCTCGATTATGTCCATGATATTGATGTTAGTGATCTTGACCATGACCAAGAGCTTGATTCCATGTTAACCGCGTTGCCCGGGCGGAAACATATTTTTACCAACGGCACCGTTCCGCATGCGGAAAATATTTTATCGGCCTATGGTGTTCGTCATCATTTTGATCAGATTTTTGATATTGTTGCCGCCGATTATATTCCCAAGCCAGATCAATATGCCTTTGATTGTTTTTTAAAACAGACCGGCATTGACCCGAATGGTGCGGTCATGATCGAAGATATGGCCGCCAATCTGCAGCCCGCAGCGGCGCTTGGCATGCGTACGGTTTGGCTGGCAAGTGATATTGAATGGGCTAATCGCGGCTCGGATGAAGCTTATGTGCATTTTAAAGCCGATGACCTAAAGGGGTTTTTGCGCTCGCTTGCCCTTGCTGGGTGATCAATCAAAAGACTGACGTGACGGCATCATGGACGCATGGGCCGGTAAACGCTATAACGACAGGGGCGGGCAATTGGCCTGTCAAATTTAAGGAGAAAAAGCATGGATTTGGCGCAACTTGAAACCGAAATCAACGCCGCATGGGACAATCGTGATGCGGTAAACACCTCGACCACAGGGGCGGTTCGTGACGCTGTTGCAGATGCGCTTGCTTTGCTTGATTCTGGAACGGCGCGTGTCGCAGAACCGGCTGGCGATCATCAATGGACGGTGAATCAATGGCTGAAAAAAGCGGTGCTTTTATCATTTCGTCTGAATGATATGCAAACCATCCCAAGTGGAACCATCTATAAGGGTGCGGGCGAGTCTGTGTGGTGGGACAAGGTGCCGCCAAAATTTAGCGGCTGGGATGAAGCGCGTTTCCGCGACGCCGGCTTTCGTGCCGTTCCGGGCTGTATTGTTCGCCATTCCGCCTTTATCGCACCAAATGCAGTCTTGATGCCAAGCTTTGTGAATCTTGGTGCCTATGTTGGCAGCGGAACAATGGTTGATACATGGGCAACAGTTGGATCATGCGCGCAGATTGGCAAGAATGTGCATCTGTCTGGCGGGGCTGGTATCGGCGGGGTTTTGGAACCTTTGCAGGCCGGGCCGGTTATCATTGAAGATGATTGTTTTATCGGTGCTCGTTCAGAAGTTGTTGAAGGTGTCGTTGTTGAAACCGGTGCGGTTTTGTCGATGGGCGTGTTTATTGGCGCTTCGACCAAAATTGTCGATCGGGTAACCGGCGAAGTGCATATTGGCCGCGTACCAGCCTATTCAGTTGTTGTGCCTGGCAGCCTTCCCGGCAAGCCATTGGCCGATGGGTCACCTGGCCCGTCACTATATTGCGCCGTAATCATCAAAAAAGTTGACGAAAAGACCCGTGCAAAAACATCTGTAAATGATCTTTTGAGAGATTAAAACCATGCCATCCTATGCGGTTCAACTTGCGCAAAGACTTGTGCGCTGCCCATCGGTAACACCGATTGAGGGCGGGGCGCTTGATCTGTTGCAGGATGAATTCACCAGGCTTGGTTTTGACTGCACAAGATTGCCTTTTGGCGCTGGGGACAAGCGGATTGATAATCTGTTTGCACGCCGCGGGAAAGGCAGCCCCCATTTTGCCTTTGCTGGTCATACTGATGTTGTGCCGGTTGGAGATGCCGCGCTATGGCAGCATGACCCTTTTGGCGGCACGCTTGTCGATGGCAAATTATATGGCCGTGGCACGGCTGATATGAAAGGCGGCATCGCCGCTTTTGTTGCCGCCGTATCCGCCCTTGATGGTGCCGGTGATTCAGGATCAATCAGCTTTATCATCACCGGTGATGAAGAAGGCGATGCTGATTTCGGCACGGTTAAGATGGTTGAATGGTTACAGGCGAATGATCAGGTGCCAGATGTGTGCGTTGTTGGCGAGCCAACCAATCCATCACGTCTTGGCGATGTGATTAAGAACGGCCGCCGCGGCAGCCTGTCCTGCCAACTGCGCGTTGACGGGGTGCAAGGCCATGTTGCCTATCCGCATCTGGCCGATAATCCGATTACCCGCTTGATTGCGATGTTGGCACCGGTGAATGGCACCGCGCTTGATGGCGGCAATGATTATTTTGACCCGTCAACGGCGAATGTGACCAGCATCGATACCGGCAACGAAGCTGGCAATGTCATTCCCGCATCCGTATCGGCCAAGTTCAATATCCGGTTCAATACCGAACATAATTCAGATGATTTAATTGGTTGGCTAGAAGAACATTTCAACCGTGTTGGCGGCGAATGGACAGCGACATGGCGCGCCTCGGCACAGCCCTTTGTAACGCCTGTCGGCAGCTTTACCGCATTGATGCAGGCAGCGATTGAATCGGTCACCGGACAAAAGCCGGTTCTATCAACAAGCGGTGGCACATCGGATGCGCGCTTTATCACAAATATCTGTCCCGTTGCCGAATTTGGCCTTGTTGGTCAAACCATGCATCAGGTCGATGAGCATGTTGACGCTGCTGACATCGACCAGCTTGCGAAAATCTATCATGAAATGCTGGTTCGTTTTTTTAAGGGTGACTCTTAAATGGCATCTTTGCCCAATCTATCACCATCAAGCCTGTTCGCCCTGATTCGGGTGACATTGCTTGTCATGCTTGGCCGAAAACCAGCGATTGGCAGTTATGACACATCGCCAGCGGGGGTTTGGCAGGCAGTTGCAGCGTCGATTGTCTTTACGCTTTTGGTTACGATTTATCCGGGGCTTGAGGCGACTCCAAACCTGTTTTTCGCGGCGCTGCTTTTGCAATTGATCGGCGTTGTCATGCTGGTGCTTTTGATCAATCTGTTATTAAAAGCGCTTGGCCGACCAGATAAGTTATTGCCGTTTATCGTGCCATTTTTATGGATCGAAAATCTGCAACAGCTTCTTGGCGGCATTGTTCAAAGCCTGACCGTGATGACCGGTGATCAAACGCTGATGATTTCGATTTTGCCGGTTGCCGTTTGGACCTGCTATTGGTTGTGGCGGATTGGCCGCGATATCGTCGGCAAGGGCGGCTTGGTAGCGGCAGGGTTCATCGCCCTGTCATTCATGATCGATGTCAGCCTTCTTTATATGCTTCAGTCGCGACTGCCAGCCATCGGCGGATAATCAACCCCAACAAGATACAAGCCCTCGGGCGGGGCGGTTGGGCCAGCCGCACTGCGGTCACAGGCAGAAAGCACGGTTTTCACATCATTGGCGTGCCATTTACCAGTGCCAACAAGCGCCAAAGTTCCAGTGATATTACGCACTTGGTGATGCAGGAATGACCGCGCCTCGGCATGAATGTGAATTTCATCACCAACCTTTTCAACATCCAAACGAGCAAGCGTCCGCAAGGGTGATTCAGCCTGACATTGGCTTGCCCGAAAACTGGTGAAATCATGCCGCCCAAGCAAATGTTTGGCAGCGTTTGCCATCGCTATTGGATCAAGCGGGTGTTTGTGATGCCAGACCCGTCCGGCATCAAGCGCTGGCGGTTGGCGGCGCGGCAAAATCCGGTATAGATAGCGCCTGCCAATGGCACTGAATCGGGCATGAAATTCGGCTGGCACCTCAACCGCATGTCGAATGCTGATCGGCATTCTGGCAAGATGGGCGTTCAACGCCTCCATCACCCTGTTGGCGGTGAATTTATCGGGAACGTCAAGATGCGCTGCCTGCGCGGTGGCATGAACGCCCGAATCGGTGCGCCCTGCGCCGGCAACCGCAACTGGTGCCAATAAAAAAGCTGCGGCGGCATCTTCAATCCGGGCCTGAACCGAATCGGCATTATCCTGACGCTGCCATCCTGAAAAGGGGCCGCCATCATATTCAATGGTGATTAGAATACGCCGCGTCATTTGGTTTCTGGGCTGGTTTCAGGATGCAAAAACGCACCAATCGCCAGCACTGTCCCGTTCAGAAAATCACTTGCCGTCATGCTGGTTTTTCCCGCCGGTTGTACCTTTGTGATTTTCAGCGCATCTTGCCCACAAGCGATTATCATTGCGCCATCATCGGTCTTGCCAAGAAAGCTGCCAGCCAATGCGTTCTGGGGCATTGCGTTCTGGTGCGTTGCGATCGTTTGTGTCGCTGGCATCACCATCGGGCTTGCCTCTAAAATGCGTAATCGGCCTTTTGGCGCAAAACACCATGCGCCCGGATAGGGTGCAAAAGCACGGATGTGACAATCAAGAACATCGGCAGGCTGCTGCCAATCAATCATCGCCTCGGCCGAGCTGATTTTGGCAGCATAGATAATGCCGTCATCGGCTTGCGGTGTTGGTGATGCCAAACTATTTGGCGCACCGTCAATCACCGCACCAAGACATGCCGCAGTCAAATCGGCCAACCGGTCATGCAGGCTGGCGGCATTATCATGCTTGCTGATTGCTGTTTGACGAACGCCAACAACGGGGCCGGTATCAAGCCCGGTTTCCATGATCATTGCCGAAATGCCGGTTTCGCTGTCGCCGGCTTGGATCGCACGCTGGATCGGCGCGGCACCCCGCCACCGCGGCAATAAAGATGCGTGGCCGTTCAAACAGCCAAACCGCGGAATGGCCAAAATCGTTGCTGGCAATAACAGCCCATAGGCAACCACAACGAATAAATCGGCATCATGGCTTGCAAGCTGCGCCTCAATTTCAGCAGATTTTAAATGTTCGGGGGTGAAAACTGGCAAGCCCGCAGCATCAGCATAGGCGGCAACAGGCACCGGCGTTGTTTTCATGCCACGGCCAGATTTTTTGGCAGGCTGGCTGTAGACAGCGCAAACCTCATGCGTTTTGACAAGATGATCAAGCGTCGGAATTGCAAAGGCCGGACTGCCCATAAAGACAATGCGCTGCTTTGCGCCTTTCTGCGGCGGCGTATCGGCCATTTTGGCGTCTGCCATTTTATCGTCTGAATGCGAGGCGGTCATGCATGACCTCCGGTTAGTTGCGCGATGTCGTTTGACGCATTTCCTTCATGACCCGCCGCAAAATCATATCACGTTTCAAGCGGGAAATATGATCGATGAACAGCACGCCATTCAAATGATCAATCTCATGCTGAACACAAGCCGCCAACAGCCCACTAGCAACAAGTGACTGCATCTCACCAGCCTCATCAAGATAGCGCACTTCAACTTCGGCTGGCCGTTCAACATCGGCCGTTTGGTCGGGAATAGAAAGACAGCCTTCTTCCAAGATGGCGCGGGCGTCTGATTCGCGAATAATTTCCGGATTAATCATTTTGAATAATTCGGGCGCATCATCCTTGCCACAATCCATAACAATGACACGCTGGCCAATATTGACCTGCGGTGCGGCAAGGCCAATGCCTGGCGCGTCATACATGGTTGCCGCCATATCATCCAGAAGCTGGCGAATGCCATCGGTGATTTCGGTCACCGGCTTTGCCGTTTCGCGTAAAATCGGATCTGGCACTTTGATAATTGGGATAAGCTTGGCAGTGGCTGGCATAAGTAAAATTCCTAAATGTGACTTCGGCCAAAGGAAACGGGCAATGCTGTTTGGTGCAGCACCATTTCATCCGGGTTTGGTCAGTTTCGGTTTTCATGGATTAGAAGATGGTGTCGTTGCAGTCAAGTTGCTAGCATGTCAAACTTGGCACTGGGGAAACGCCAGACCATTTTTGAAACGGCGTTACAGGTGATGAACATGACTGGCATGGAACTGATTTTGATTGCAGGCCTGTTTGGCGTGATTGGGCTTGGCGTGCTATTTTTGCGACGCGGTAAACTGCCGGAAAATGGCCAAGATTTTGCCGAATTGCGCGGCCAGCTTGCCCAAATGGCAAGCCAATCTAATGAATTGCAGCGGCTAATTGCCGAACAGATGGCTCAAAGCGAAGGTCGCCTTGGCAACCGGCTTGAGCAATCGCTTCGTGACCAGAATGAGCGAACGACCAAATCATTGACCGGCATGGCTGAAAAGCTAGCGGTCATCACCGAGGCCAACACCCACATTTCGGCATTAACCAATCAGGTAACGCAGCTTCAAAATATTTTATCCAACAAACAGGCGCGTGGCAGTTTTGGCGAGGTGCAGTTGGAAAATCTGGTGCGTGATGCGCTTCCGGAAAATGCGTTTGATTTTCAGGCAACGCTTGGCAATGGTCGGCGCGTCGATTGTTTGCTTCGCCTGCCCAATCCACCCGGACCAATCGCCATTGATTCCAAATTTCCGCTTGAGGCCTATCGCCGTTTGACCAGCGCGGCGAATGATGCCGAACGTGACGCGGCAAAGCGGTTGCTGGAAAATGATGTGAAAAAACATATTCAGGATATCGCCGAAAAATATATTATCCCGGGTGAAACCGCCGAAAGCGCCATTTTATTTTTACCGTCCGAATCGGTTTATGCCGAAATCAATATTCAATTGCCAAAGCTGGTCGAGGCCAGCCGCAAGGCGCGTGTCTATATGGCGGGGCCGGATAATCTGATGCTGTTGCTGCATACGGTCAGAGCCATTTTGCGTGATGCGCGCATGCATGAAGCGGCAGGCCTAATCCAGACACAGGTCGATTTGATGATGAAGGATGTGCATCGTCTCGAAGATCGTGTTGCCAAATTGGCAACGCATTTTTCCCAAGCCGAAAAAGATATTTCGGATATCCAGACATCGACTGGCAAGATTATTTCACGCGGCAATAAAATTGACGAAATCGAAGTTCTGGATGCCGATGAGGCAACACCGGCCGCGCCAAAGACCGATTTGCTAGGCTAAGCGCGATTTTAGCTGCAACGATCTGGCGATATGGCGTGATGAATGGCATGACGATATGGCATGGTTGGGGGGTTAATTAATTATGCCGGCTAAAATTCCAGCTTGGCACGCGCTTTCAACGCCTGTGCCAGCGTGCCATCGTCAAGATAATCCAGCTCGCCACCAACCGGCATACCATGCGCCAATCGGGTAATATCAAGCGGCAGATTTGCCAGTTTTTCACCGATATAATGCGCCGTGGTTTGTCCATCAACGGTTGCTGATAACGCCAGAATAATTTCGGCAGTATCGTCATGTCCGGCACGGCGAACCAGCCGGTCAATATGCAAATCTTCGGGCCCGCGCCCATCAAGCGCGCTAAGCGTGCCGCCTAGAACATGATACAGCCCACGATAAACCGACGCCCGTTCCATCGCCCATAAATCGCCAACATCCTCAACAACACAAATCCGGCTGCGGTCACGGCGGCTATCGGCGCAGATGCTGCAATGATCGGTGATATCAAGATTACCACATTCAACACAGGCACGAACATTGCTGGCAACATTATGCAGTTCTTCGGCAAGTGGAAGCATTAGACGGTCGCGGTTTTTCAGCAAAAACAAAACAGCGCGCCGCGCCGATCTTGGCCCAAGCCCCGGAAGGCGGCCAAGCCTGCGGATTAGATTTTCAAGCGAATTATGCATTTTAGAACGGCAAATTCATTCCGGGTGGAAGTGGCAACCCGCCGGTAATATCTTTCAGCAGACGCGCCTTTTCACCCGCCGCCTCATCAAGCGCGTTATTCGTGGCAAGACAAATCATATCTTCCAACATATCAACATCATCAGGTGCCAAAGCTGCCGGATCAAGCTTTAGCCGAACCAGCTTGCCATCGCCGCTAACCGTTGCGCTAACGGCACCGCCACCAACCATTGCAGTAAATTCCATGGTAGCAAGATCGGCCTGCATGCTTTCCATCCGGCCTTGCATTTCTTGCACTTTTTTCATCATGCCAGCCATATTGCGCATCATCCCGACATCTCCTCATCATCGTCATTATTTTGTCCAGCTTCCAAAAGCCCATTATCATCGACAAGCGTTCCTGCCGCATCCGTGGCTTCGGGATTTTTGATTTCATCAATGCTGGCACCGGGAAAAATATCTAGAATCTGTGCCACCAAAGGTTCGCTAGCGATGGTGTCGCGCAGCTTTTCATCAGCATCGCGCTGTTCTTCGGCAAGGGTTTGCGCGCCGCCTGATTCGGACAGTGACACAAGCCAGCGATGACCTGTCCATTGGCTAAGATATCGGGCGATATCGCCTGCCAGTTGATCAGGCGCAGCACCAACAAGACCAATTTGTAAATTGCCCGGTTTTAACGACACCAGCTTTACATGATTGCGGATTCGGGCTGCCAACAACATCTCGCCATTAGTTTCGGCAAGCGCGACAATCTCGGCAAGCGAGCTTGGCATGCCCACACCTGTTTCGATTGGCGCTGTTTCGATTGGGCCTGTTTCAATTGACGCTGTCTCGGCTGATGATGCTACCGGTGCCGACGTGACGGGTGCCGACGTGACAGGTGCCGATGCGGCCGGTGCTGATGATGGGCTTGGCGGTGATGATGGGCTGGTCTTTGGCAATTTCTGCATCAATTCGCCCGGGGTTGGCATATGCGCTGTATGCGCCAGCCGAATGATCAGCATTTCGCACGCCGCCGCTGGATTGGGCGCTTGGCCAAGCTCGCCATGGCCTTTTAGCAATAGCTGCCATGCCCGTCCAAGGCGGGCAATGCCTGATTTGGCAAGACCGGCAATCATCTCGCGCTCGCTTTCGATCAGCGCGTCATTACTGCCACCTGCGGCCTGCATGCTGGCAAGATGGATTAAATCTAAAAGATCAGTGACCAGCATTTCTGGCTCGGCACCACGGCTATAGGCAATGTTAAAAGCGGCAAGCGCCGAAGGCGCGTCACCCGCCAGCGCGGCCGTCAGGACGGTTTGTGACTCGCGCCGTCCAGGTCGCCCAAGCATATCAGCAACCATATCATTGGTCAGCTTGTCCGCGGTCATTGCCGCGGCCTGATCAAGCAAGGATAGCGCGTCACGAACCGACCCTTCGGCGGCGCGCGCAATGGCAGCAAGCGCATCTTCATCCGCCGCAATCGATTCGCGTTGGCAAATCATGCCAAGATGTCCGGCCAGCATGGCCGCCGGAACACGCCGCAAATCATAGCGCTGGCACCGCGATAAAATCGTAACCGGCACTTTTCTGATTTCGGTTGTGGCAAAGATGAATTTTACCGCGTCAGGCGGTTCTTCCAAGGTTTTCAAAAGCGCGTTAAAGGCGCTTTTCGACATCATATGCACTTCGTCAATAATATAGATTTTATAGCGTGCCGAAACGGGCCGATAGCCAACGCCTTCGATAATTTCGCGGGCATCATCAACACCGGTATGGCTGGCAGCGTCAATTTCCAGAACATCAACATGACGTCCTGCTGCGATGGATTTGCATGGCTCGCATTGACCACATGGTTCAAGCGTGGCGTCACCATTCCCATCGGCACCAATACAATTCAGCCCCTTGGCAAGAAGGCGCGCCGTTGATGTTTTGCCAATGCCGCGAACACCGGTCAGCACAAAAGCATGGGCGAGCCTGCCAAGCGAAAGCGCATTCCCAAGCGTGCGAACAAGCGCATCCTGACCAATCAGTTCGGAAAAAGTATCAGGACGATATTTGCGGGCCAATACTCGATAGGCTGGCTTGGCGGTGTCAGTCATCGGCTGGTAAACACCTATCTCTTGCTCTTGGCCACGCGAAGATTTGTGACCGGTCGGATCAGTCGCCATTGGCGCTATCAAGCTGGCGCCATCTTCAGCCAAGCCGAATCCCGAAAAAGGGAAAAGCCATTGCGGCCATGCCAAGCGCGATGCGCCAAAACGCCAAAAGTCAGTGGAAGACTGGATGACCCGTAAACATCCTACTGCGGCTGCTTCCTTTCGGACCTGACCGGATTGGCAGGGGCAACGTCCGCCCAGCCTTCCTGCCTATCTGTATGAAACAAAGCAGCGGTTTCGACAAGTTTTTTATGGCCAAAGGCAGGGTTATTACCGCAATAAATGCCGAATTCGGACTCGTAATTATGACCGTGATGGGCTTGCCGGATAGCTGCCAAGAACATGGACTTCGTCTTTGCTGCAATAAAAGCGCAATTCTTCCATCGCATTCTGCATTGCCGGATCATCAATATGTGCCTGAACATCCATATAGAATTGCGCCTGCTCGGCAACGCCAGCACGAATATAGGATTCAAGTTTAGTCAGATTGACCCCATTTGTTGCGAATCCGCCCAAGGCTTTATAAAGCGCGGCTGGCACGCTTCGTAATTGAAACACCAGCGTTGTGATCATATCGCCGCCAACGGCTGGAACCGATGATGTTGCCGACATGAGCAAAAACCGCGTGGTGTTATGTTCATCATCTTCAGCAGACTCAAACAGAATATCGAGGCCATAGATTTCAGCTGCCAAACGCGATGCAATCGCGCCAGTTTTCGGATCACCAGCGGCGGCAACATCCTTGGCCGCGCCTGCGGTATCGGGATGCATGACGGGGGTTAGACCAAGCGCGCGAACACGGTTGCGGCATTGCGCAAGCCCCTGAGCATGACTGTGAACATGGGTCAATTGATCAAGCGTGGCGCCGCGCGGTGCCATGATGTGATGATTAACCCGGTGGAAATGCTCACCAATGATATAAAGCCCGGATGATGGCAATAGATGATGGATGTCGGCAACGCGCCCAGCAATCGAATTTTCGACCGGCACCATCGCAAGGCTGGCGCGTCCATCTTGGACTTCGGTCAGCATATCTTCAAACGACGCGCAGGCGACCGGCTCCATATCAGGCTTTACGGCCTGACATGCCATATGCGAATAGGCACCCGGGACGCCTTGAAAGGCGATTTTATTAGCTGCATCTGACATCGAATTTCCTTTGGCTTAACGGGCTTATGTCACGGTCTGACCTTCCCTGCCGTCATCAAGACTGGCCCGAAGCGCCGTTTTTACGAGGGTGACGCTGTACTGTCAATCTTTGTGGTGCGCTTCTGTAGCGCGCATGCGGGCGGCTTCAAGATCTTCGGCAGTATCAATACCGCCAGGGGCGGCATCAATTTTGCCAATGGCAATGGTCATTCCAGCCTCAAGCGCACGAAGCTGTTCCAGCTTTTCCGCCTGCTCTAATGGCGATGGTGGCAAGGCAACAAAACGGGCAAGCGCATCGCGGCGCCAGCCATAAACGCCAATATGATGAAATAGGGCTGTTGTGCCGGTAGGAATGGCAGCGCGGCTAAAATAAAGCGCGGTTCCGAAATCGGCATCTTGCCAGCTAACAACGGCTTTGACCACTTGCGGCCTTGCGGCTTCTTCGGCGCTGGCTGGCGTGACCAGCGTTGCCAGATCGGTCTCGCCACGATCAAGCGTTGCGGCAAGCAAATGCAGAATTTCGGGTGACAAATCAGGAAGATCGCCTTGCAAATTCAAAATCTGCGTAAAGCGCCTATCTGGATCAATTGTTTCGATGGCTTCAAAAACCCGATCAGATCCAGATGGGTGATCGGTGCGGGTCATAACCGCCTTGCCACCGGCAGATATGATCACATCGGCAATGGCGCGATCATCTGTCGCAACATAGACTGGGGCCAAATCGGCCGCCATTGCGCGTTCCCAAACATGCTGAATCATAGCTTTTCCGCCGATTTCAGCAAGTGGTTTGCCTGGCAAACGGCTTGCCGCGAGCCGTGCCGGAATAATGATGATTTTTGTGTCATTTTTTGCCATGATTTCGGCAATTCATCACATATTTCGGTTTTGTGCAAAGCAATTTATCGAAATAACGTGACGAAGCATGAGATAGGGGGTTGAGAGGCGGCTCGATTTTCGCTAATTAACCACGCATTGTTTGGTTTTTCGACCGCATGATTTTCGACCACAGGCCTTGCCCGTTCGGGCTGGTTCAAATTGGGAGCCCGGTTTCGGGAATGACGCATGGATGAATTGCGCTTGAATAAAGTGTTTGCAGGGTTTTTGTTTGCTGCCTTGTTGTTAATGGCAGGCGTCAAGATCGCTGATGTGATGGTGCCGCATCAAGAACTTGCTGAAAACGCCTATGTTATCGAGGTTGCTGAAACCACCGATATAGCCGCTGCGGCACCGGTTGATACCGGCCCTGAGCCAATTCTGGCGCTTTTGGCGGGCGCCGATCTTGGTGCAGGCGAAAAACTGTCAAAAAAATGTTCGGCTTGTCATGTCTTTGATGCTGGCGGCCAAAACAAAGTTGGTCCGGCATTGTGGAATGTTGTGAACCGGCCATTGGGCGCATCTGAAGGCTATGCCTATTCTGACGCGCTTGCCGGTTTCGGCGGCGCTTGGGACTATGCCGCGCTGAACGCATTTCTGGCCAAACCAAAAGGCTATATTAGCGGCACAAAGATGAATTTTGCCGGATTGAAAAAGCCACAAGACAGGGCGAATTTGATCGCATGGATGCGGGCCAAGGCTGATAGCCCTGTCGCATTACCAAGCGCCGATGATATCGCAGCTGAAGGTGCCAACTAGCCCATCTGACATGACGCCTGAACTGACCGAATCTGCCGGTCAGTGTACACCGGCTGATATGATTGCCTTTCTGGCCGGTTTGCCGTTGGTAAGCCGGCCTGTTATTTCCAAATGGTTCCGCCAGAATCCGGCGATTGAAACCAAACAGGATTCATCCCCCGTTACGATTGCCGACCAAAGCGTTGAATGCGATTTACGCGCCGCCATTGCTGCACGTTTCCCCGATGACATGATCATGGGCGAGGAATTTGCCAGCACCGGCAATCAAGACAGCGCCTATCGCTGGATCATTGATCCGATTGATGGCACCAAGGCCTTTATCAGCGGCAAACCTGCCTTTGGCACGCTGGTCGGGCTTTTGCATCACAATCTGCCTGTTGCCGGTCTTGTTGATATGCCGGTTTTTGCCGAATGCTATATTGGCCTGAACGGATTTTCGGGCGCGCATCACGCCGAATTAAACGGCGCCGCCATTTCCCCCAGCGGGCAAAGCGTGCTTGGCGCTGCCCGATTGGCAACAACATCGCCGCGCGCATTAAGCACCGAACGTCTGGTTGATTTTGACCGGCTTGCCGATCAGGTGGCTGTCACCAATTACGGTGGTGATTGTCACAATTACGCATTGCTTGCGGCGGGTCATATTGATCTGGTGATGGAAGATAGTCTTGCCGCGCATGACATGATGGCGGTTGTTGCCCTGATGCTGGCGGCAGGCGCGACCGTCAGTGATCTTCACGGCCAGCCAATCCAGCTTGGTCAATCCACCAGCATTCTTGCTGCCGCAACACCGCAATTACATCAAGCGGCCTTGGCTTTGATATCAGCAGGCGGCTAATCGGCGGTTCTGCATTTCCGCCATGAACAACAAGGAATATCCCATGACGACAATCGGATTTTACGGCAGTTCAAAAATTGATGGATGGCGAACCAAGCTTGGCCGTCATCTAGATGATTTCACCCTTGTCGATTTGATGTCACCTGAGGGTCAGCTTGCCGATATTGCGCTTGTTTGGGCACCGCCAAAAGGCGAGCTTGCCAAGATGCCGAATTTGCGCGGCATCATCATGCAGGGTCAGGGTGTCGATTATATGATGCGCGATCAAACCGTACCGCGCGATGTTCCGCTGGTGCGGCTGGTTGATCCGGATATGTCGAATGCACTTAGCCATTGGGCTATTTTGGCGGCACTCGATTTCTGGCGCGACGCTGCCTATTACCGTGATTGTCAAACCAGCAAAACATGGCAACCCATTGTGCAAAGACCGGCAAGCGGTGCAAAAATCGGCATCATGGGCGTTGGCGCTATTGGCGGCATTATGGCACAGCGTTTTGCCGCGCTTGGGTTTGATGTACGCGGCTGGGCGCGCAGTATGCGGCAGATTGACAATGTTGAAATCTTTGCTGGTCATGACGGTCTTGCGCCCTTTCTTGATGGGCTGAATATTCTGGTTTCGGTATTGCCGCTAACACCGGCAACAACTGGCATTATGAATCACCAGCTTTTCAATCAGCTTGCCAAAGGCGCCTATATCATCAATGGCGGCCGTGGCCCGCAATTGGTCGAGGCCGATTTACTTGATGCCATTGGCAGTGGGCAGATTGCCGGTGCGGCTTTGGACGTGTTTGCGATTGAACCTTTGCCAGCCGATCATGCTTTTTGGACGCATCCCAAAATCACCATCTGGCCGCATGTTGCCGCACAAACCAATCCAAACACCGCCGCCATGCAGGTGGCAGCGGCGATCACCGCCATCATGGCCGGACGCGAACCCGAAAACAGAGTTGATTGGGCGCGCGGCTATTAGGCGGCTATTAAGCAGTCTGGAAGGATTCGATAAAGCCATAAAGCGCACGAAGCCCCATCGCCTCGCCGCCCTTTGGCCGACCCGGACGCGATGCCAAATTCCACGCCATCACATCAATATGCGCCCAATTGGTGTTTTTACCGGCAAAACGGCGCAGGAAAAGCGCGGCCGTAATCGCCCCGCCATATCCCGACAGGCCGGTACTCGACAAGGCCGCATAGCCAGCATCAAGATGCCGGTCATAATCATCAAATAGAGGCAAGCGCCATAGCGGATCTTCGGCCCTATCCGCCGCCGCCAAAATTGCCGCCGCGGTATTGTCATGGTTACAGAACAGGGCTGGCAATTCAGTTCCAAGCGCAACCCGCGCCGCACCGGTAAGGGTGGCAAAATCAATCAAAAAATCAGGCGTATCTTCCAGCGCATAGGCAATGGCATCAGCAAGAACCAGCCGCCCCTCGGCATCGGTATTGCCAACTTCAACCTTCAAGCCAGCGCGCGTGTCGATGATATCAAGCGGGCGCATTGACCGGTCGGAAACAGCATTTTCAGCCGCCGCCACAAGCACACGAAGCTGGATATCAACATGACTTGCCATCAATGCTGCGGCAAGACCAAGAACCGTTGCCGCTCCGCCCATATCTTTTTTCATCATCTCCATCGCCTTTGATGGTTTCAGGTCAAGCCCGCCCGAATCAAAGGTGATGCCCTTGCCAATCAGGGTAATTTTCGGACCTTTTTTCCCCCAGCGAAGATCCATCAGCCTTGGTGCAATTTCAGCAGCGCGGCCAACAATATGAATTGCCGGAAACTCTGTTTCCAAAATTGATCCGCTATGCGTTTCCAGCGTGGCGTCATGCGTTTTGGCCAAGGTCTCCATTGCCGTTTGCAATGCTGCAGGTGTCATATGGTTTGGTGGCTGGTTAATCAAATCACGGCAAAGATAAATCCCGCCCATCTGGCCAATCAAACGGTCGGCATGAATGCCATCTGGCAGGGTCAGGTAATTGACCGCTGGCGCAGCGGCGCTTCGATAAGTGTGAAACTGATATTGTCCAAGCCCCCATCCAAGCGCGAGGCTTTCCAACAAACCGGCGTCAAGATCATCCGATGCGGCGGTAAATTGCCAATGGCCTTTTGGCAGGCTGGCCGCCAAGGCAGCGCCATCCCAAACAGCATGATTGCCAAAAATGCCAATGGCGAAATCAATGCGCCCATCAGAGGCGGCAAAATAGATCGATTTACCAGGCTTGGCGTGAAAATTTTGCGCGCTGATCCAGCCTTGATGCGCGTCACTGGCCTTGGCTTGCCAAATGGCAAAATCATCCGTTGTCATCAGGTGAATTTCGGTTCCGTCCGATCCGGCGCTTTTCAGGCCAAAATTTTCGATCATTTTGTTCAATCCTTTTCAAAAATCGCTATTGGTTTGACCCGCTAAAACCACTGATCAAAATTGCCAACATGCCGCCAAAGACGACCGATGGCGTGCCGTGCAGCCGTTACCAAACTAACAGATTAATCGCCAATGCCAACAGCTTTAGCCTTGTTGTGAACATGGTCAATCATCCACCAAAGGCTTAGGCCACGAAGCGCAAGATAACCAACAAAACTGGCCATTAACCCGGTCAAACCAAAGGATAGAAGTAAAATGGCCGCGGCAAAGCTGGCCGAGGCAATGATCATCGCATTACGCATCTGGGTGCCACATGTTGCGCCAACAAAAATGCCATCCATCTGAAAGGCCAGAAAAGACGCCAGCGGAAGGCTGACAACCCAAGGCCAATAGGCATCAGCAAATGCGATCAAGGCTGGTTGGCTTGTCATGAGTGACAGAATAAGCGGCTGGCCCGCCCATAGAAAAACCGATAATAGCAAGGCCATCATACCGGCAAGATAATTTGTCCGGCGAATGACAATGCGGAGCATGGTCGGATTCTTCCGGCCAATCGCCTCGCCAACAAGCGCTTCGGCAGCATGTGCAAAGCCATCAATGGCAAAGGCAAGAAGTCCAAAAATCGACAGCATGATCTGACAGGTGGCAAGCGCCAGATCATCCATCTTTGCAGCTTCATTGAGCAATAAAGCCTCACAGCCAATCAGCAAGATGGTGCGAATGAAAATATCGCGGCCAAGCGTGAAAAACTGCCGGTAAGCCGCAAAATCAAGCCATAAAGGCAGGCGCGCACCGGCAAGCGGCCTTATCAATCGCCCAAGCTGGCCTGGCCAGATGCGGGTGATGCGCCATATCATAAATCCAAACCCGCCCCATTGCGCCGCCACTGATGCCATGGCAACACCATCGACGCGCATACCAAAACCAGCAACAAGAACAATATCAAGAAACAGATTGATGCCATTCACCAGAAACAGCAAAGCCATACCAAGACGCATTTGCTGGCGTCCGTAAAGACCGCCAAGAAGAACCATATTGGCAAGCGCCGCCGGAACCGCAAATAGCCGGATTGAGATATAGTCGGTCATTAATTGTTCGGCCATATCACTTGCCGAAAACATATAAAGCGCAGCCATGCTGACAAATGGCGATGCCAGAATGAATAAACTGCCAAGCCCGAAGGCAAGCGTAATGCCACGAATCAATAGAAAGGCAATTTTATCATCCTGACCAGTGCCATACATTTGGGCGACAAGACCGGTTGTTCCCATCCGCAAAAAGCCAAGCCCGAAATAGATGAAATTAAACACGATCATGCCAAGCCCGACACCACCGATAAACACCGGATCATCAAGCCGTCCCATCATTGCCACATCAACCGCCCCAACAAGCGGGATGGTGACATTGGATAACATGATCGGCCATGCCAACTGCCAGATATGGCGCCATCGGGTATGATCTAGCGGGATGGTGGCGGTTTCGGATCGGCGCATTTCATGTCCGTTGATAATGGGGTGGGCGTGGCGGTGATGTCAGCACAAAAAATGCCAGCCGCCAAGATGGGTCATACGCCTTGCTATCAAACCAATGGCAAAACACGGTTTCAAAGACAGGGCAGCACATGTCCAATTGGGGCAAGATATAAACAAGACAGGATCAAACGCCGCACCGCACCGCAACCATCGCGCCTGTTTCCTGCATCTTTGACGCATTATTCGATGATCCGCATTGCCTAACCCTTACGAAACTTGTTATGCCTTGGCTGTGCTTTTTGCATTTGCGGCATAAGAGGATTACGGATTTTGCCCTTCTTTCATTCGCGTCTGGCTCTATACGCCCTTATGGCAATCCTGTCAGTGGTGGTTTTGATCGGCCATCAGGCCTTGCCGCCAATGGATCGTGACGAATCACGTTTCGCACAAGCCAGCAAACAGATGCAGCAAACCGGTGATTATGTCACGGTTCGGTTTCAAGATGAATTGCGCGCGAAAAAACCAGCTGGCATTTACTGGCTGCAATCATCATTTGCCCACATTTTAGGGCCCGATGCGATTGCCTCTTACCGTTTTGTAAATCTATTGGCGCTATTGGCAGCTGTTTTTGCGCTTTATCATATTGGCTTGCAGCTATATGACCCGCGATCAGCCTTGGCGGCAGCAGCGCTATTTTCAAGCGGGTTTCTGGTGCTTGGCGAGGTGCATCTTGCCAAAACCGACACGGTTTTAATGGCGCTGGCACTTGCCCAGCAATGGGCGTTGATGCAGCTTTATCTGGCATGGCAAAACGACCAGCCACCACCACGTCACAGTTGGTTATGGTTTTGGCTTGCGATGGCCGCGGGGATTTTGGTCAAAGGGCCGGTTCTGCCGGTTCTGGCATTGCTGAGCGTGGCAGCGCTTTGCCTGTGGCATCGGCAATTTCGCTGGCTTGCCATAATTCGGTTCTGGCGCGGGTTTGCCATCATTCTTGTTTTATGTTTGCCATGGGCGCTTTTGGTATCGGCGGCAACGGATGGCGCCTTTCTGTCAACAGCGATATCAGGTGATTTGCTCGCCAAGGTCAAATCGGGACAGGAATCCCATGGCGCCGCACCAGGTACATATGCGCTTGTTCTGGCGCTATTGATCTGGCCAGCAACGCCGCTTTTGATATGGGCGGCCGGTCAGGTTAAAGCCTTTACCAGCCGCGCTGAAACACGGTTTTTACTGGCTTGGATTGTGCCATTCTGGGTGATGATCGAGCTGATTCCGACCAAATTACCGCATTACCCGTTACCGGTTTTGCCAGCGCTGATTTTACTTTTGGTTGGCGGGGTTGCCGTTCTTGCCAAACCGGCAGATGGCACCGCCAAATGGCGGTATTATCTTGGCATCAGCCTTCGGTATCTTGGCATTGCGGTTGGGCTGGTAATGGCACTAGTGGTCATTTGGGGGGCAATGACATTTGGCGGCGAGACAAGCCGTCAGGCGCTTGGTTTCGCCTTTCTTGGTTTGGGCGTCGCGGCGCTGGCAGCATGGTTTGGCCATTTATGGATTCGCCAAGCCTTGTGGCGTCCCTTTTTTGGCATGATTGGTGCCGCAATGCTGTTTCATATGATTGTCTTTTCAGGGGTCTTTCCAGCCTTGTCCCGCATTCATGTTTCAAGCGCGATTGCCGCGAAGATCGCCACCTTGCCCGCCGCACCAGCCGCAATTGCGACAAGCGGCTATCAGGAACCGTCATTGGTATTTCTGCTTGGCCGCGACCTGTTGCTTCTTGATCCGACAGAAGCGGCGCTATTCTTGATCGAGGCACCGGGTGGGCTGGCCATTATCGAACAACGACACCAGGCCGCTTTTCTTGACGCCGCCAGCCATTTGAAACTTGGGCTTGCCACACCGGTGCAATTATCCGGATTTAACATATCAAAAGGCCAAGAAGTCGTTATTTTATTGTATCGTACCGAGATATTTGACGCGACTGTTAGCAAGGAGTAAAAGCAGAGATCTTTAACAGTCGATGTGACAGTTCCAGTAATGGCATCAAATCCAGCTTCAAAAACCACCAAACGAAACACCGTGAAATCGGGGGCCGTGAAATCGAGGGCTTCCAAAACAACGGCCGCCCAAAAGGTCGGTTCGGCTTCTGTGCGGGCAAACCGCAACCCGGTCGAAATTTCGGTTCTGGTGCCGGTTATGAATGAAGCTGGCAATATTCGGCCATTGATTGATGAAATTTGTTCCGCCTTTGACGGTCGTCAATTCGAAATCATCTATATTGACGATGCCAGCAATGATGCCACCGCCGATGAATTGGCCGCAGCCCTTGACGCGGTTCCGCAATTGCGGGTGCTTCGCCATTCGCAACGCGCTGGGCAAAGCGCGGCAATCCGGTCTGGCCTGTTGCAGGCAAATGGCGATCTGATTGGCGTTCTAGATGGTGATGGTCAAAATGTACCAGCCGATTTTCCAGCATTGGTATCATCGGTTATCGCGGCAAGCAAAGATGGCAAAATGGTCATGGCAGCAGGCATTCGCCAGCGCCGTGATGATAGCGCCATGCGTCTATTGGCATCGCGTGGGGCGAAATGGGTGCGCGCCAGCCTTCTTGCCGATACGCATCCAGATTCGGGTTGTGGCATCAAGATTCTGCCACGCGCATTGTTTTTGCAATTGCCCTTTTTCAATCATATGCACCGGTTTATGCCAAGCCTGGTTCGCCGCCATGGCGGGGTGGTTCTTGGTGTGCCAGTGGCGCATCGCCCGCGCATTGCAGGCACGTCGAAATATCGTATTCTTGACCGGTTGCTTGTTGGCATTTCCGATGTTTTGGGAGTGATCTGGCTGTTGCGCCGCGCGCCCGCCCAAGGTGCGGTTCATGAAGTGATGACGGCGACGCCGGCAAACAAAAAGACCAAACCAAAGGAAGCAGCGCAATGATCGCTTTTTTGTCGGCATCAATTGAAATGGCGGTTCGCAGCTTTGCCAACGCGTTGCTGGCGGTATTTCCATTTTTACCAGCCAGCCTTGCAACCAATCCCGAACAGATCATGATCATAATTGGCTTTGCCGGACAGGGGCTGTTTGCCATGCGCTTTATCGTGCAATGGCTGACTTCCGAAGGTCAGGGTCGGTCGGTTATCCCGATTGCTTTTTGGTATTTTTCGATTGGTGGCGGGGCGGTTTTGCTACTTTACGCGATTTGGCGGCAAGATCCGGTGATCATTTGCGGACAGGGGCTTGGCCTATTTATCTATCTTCGCAATCTGTTTTTGATCCGAAAATCGCAAAGCAATGCCGCCAAAGGTGATACGGCCTAAAGGCTGGTTTTGCCCATTTCCATAATGATGGCCCAATGTTCGGCTGAAACCGGCGTGACGGATAGGCGTGACTGGCGCACCAAAGCCATTTCAGCCAAACGGTCGTCAGATTTGATTTGCCCAAGCGTCACCGGAACCGCCATCGGTTTTACTGCCCGAATCGTAACCATGCCAAATCGGCCGCTGGCATCGGTTGGGTCGGGATGATACAGCGCCGAAACTTCAGCAATACCGACAATCTGTTTTTCATTGACCGAATGATAGAAAAACACCAAATCGCCAATTTCCATGGCTTTCATATTATTGGATGCCTGATGATTGCGAACGCCATCCCAGCCTTCGCCAGCCGCACCGCGATCCATCTGGTTTTGCCATGACCATGATGATGGTTCAGATTTCATAAGCCAATATTGCATCATACTGTCTTGCTAATGATCGGTTCATCACGCCTATTCGGCGCCGGCACGGCGGGCAAGCAGGCTTGCCACAACCGCATGTAAATTCTGGCCATGATTAACCAGATTGTCCACCGCATTTGTGATCGGCAAATCTACCCCTTTGGCTTTTGCCAATGCAGCAAGCTGGGCAACAGTACGGCTTCCTTCGGCAAGCTTGGCTGGCGGTGCTTCGCCGCGCCCAAGCGCCATGCCAAATGCCATATTGCGCGAATGTGGCCCGGCGCAAGTCAAGGCCAGATCGCCAACACCAGCAAGCCCGAAAATCGTATCCGGCTTGGCACCCATCAGGCTGGCAAATCGGGCGATTTCAGCAAGCCCGCGTGTCAGAATAGCGGCCTTGGCATTATCGCCAAATCCGGCACCAACGGCGCAGCCTGCGGCAATCGCAATGACGTTTTTCATGGCACCGGCAAGCGCAACACCAACCGGATCATCATTGCTGTAGAGCCGCAAATTACTACCTTCAAAAGCATCTTGAATGCGGTTGGCGGTTGCCAGATCATCGCTCGCTGCAACCAATGCAGCTGGCAATCCGGCAAACACCTCATCGGCAAAGCTTGGCCCGGAAAACACCGCCAATGGATGGTCTGGCAGCAATCGTGATGCAAGGTCGGTAAGCAGCATGGCACTGCCATCATCAGCCTTGCCAATGCCTTTTGCACAGAGGCTAACCACCGCTAGCGGGTGATTTTTCTGACGCTCGGCAATCATCATAAAACTGGCTTGATTGGCCACCACCGGGACCGCAACAAAAATCAGCTCGGCACCATCAAGGCAGGCCGGATCAAGCGTTGCGGCAATGGACGCTGCTGGCGCCGAATCAGGCAATTGCAAACAACGACCCATTGCCAGCGCATCAACACTTTCCTGACGGCGCGCCAAAACCATTGTTTGCTGGCCAGCGTGGTTCAGCGCGGTGGCGATAGCCGCCCCCCAACTGCCTGCACCAATCACAACAGCACGAGCCACAATAGCGCGGGTCATTGGCGCACGCCCCGACCAGGTGGCGGGCTGGCCTCAGGATCAAGCGGCCATCTGGGGCGCGGCGCAAAGGCCAAATCATCGGGCCGGTCAAACCGCTCAAGCGCGGCCCACGCAATCATCGCCGCATTATCGGTACATAATTTTGCTGGCGGCACCGAGAGGCGGAAATTGGCATCGGCTGCAACCCGCTGCAAAACCGCAAAAATATGCTGATTAGCAGCAACACCCCCAGCAATGACAAGCGCTGGCTGATTAGCATCATCATGCGGAAATTCATCGCGAAAGCGGGTTAATGCCGCCTTGGTACGATCGGCAAGACAATCAGCAATCGCCGCCTGCAAACTGGCAGCAAGATCGGCAATCGGTGCCGCCTCAGGCCCGCCAAGCTGGCTTAGCCGATTGACCAAAGCCGTTTTCAATCCGGAAAAGGAAAAATGGCATCCGGCACTGCCTTTGAGCGGGCGTGGCAATGCAATAGCTTTGGCATCACCTGATTTGGCCGCCGCCTCGATCGCCGCCCCCCCCGGATAGCCAAGACCCATTGCCTTGGCGCATTTATCAAAAGCCTCACCAGCGGCATCATCCATGGTTGTGCCATAGCGGCGATAATCACCCGGCCCCGCGACAGCTAATAGCTGGGTATGGCCGCCTGAAACCAAAAGCAGCAAATAGGGAAAAGTCACATCATCGGCAAGCCGCGGACTAAGCGCATGGCCTTCAAGATGGTTAACCGCAAAATAGGGAATCTGTCGTGCAGCGGCAATCGCCTTGGCGGTGACCGTACCAACCGCAACCCCGCCAATTAAGCCGGGTCCACCGGTTGCCGCAACAGCGTCGATATCACCCATCGTCAAACCGGCCGTGGCAAGCGCGTCACGAATCACCTGATCAATCATTTCGAGATGCGCCCGTGCGGCAACTTCGGGAACAACACCGCCATGTTTGGCATGGGTTTCGATTTGTGACGCAATTTCATTGGCGTAAATGGTTTTATCAGCCGCAACAATCGCCGCTGCGGTTTCGTCGCAACTGCTTTCAATGCCAAGCATAATTACGGGGCTTTGCGCCATGAATGATATTCCTCTAAAAAACTTGCCCCACCTTATCCGAAGCCGGATTGAGATGCCAGTCCTGTCAACAAAACAGCCAAACATGCCGGTTTTTCTGAAAAGCTGGTTTTTTGGCTTTGCATTTGCGAGCCAGCCCTTTAGACATGGCGTGCTATGAAAGTTGATATCTCGTTTTTTGATGCTAATCCAGTGCGGTTGGCAAGCCGTGCGTCGCAGCTGGCGATGGTGCAGGCTGAAATGGTTTGCACCGCGCTTCAGCCGGCCGCCGTAACGGTGCGTCCAGTAACAAGTGAAGGCGACCGGATTCTCGATCGCTCGCTTGTTGAGGCTGGCGGCAAAGGGCTGTTTATCAAGGAACTTGAACGGTCAATTCTGGCTGGCGAGTCCGACGCTGCTGTTCATTCGATGAAAGATATGGAAACGCATTTTGCCGCCGGCACCGAAATCGGGGCGGTCATGGTGCGCGAGGATCGCCGTGATGCGCTTGTCGGGCCCTATCACAGCCTTGATGATTTGCCAAAAGGCGCGCGCATCGGCACCGCCTCGGTACGCCGCGCCGCAATCCTGCTTTATTACCGGCCTGATCTTCAAATCAATCTGATCCGTGGCAATTTGAACCGGCGGCTTGGTTTGCTGGCGGCGGGTGATTATGACGCCCTTATTCTTGCCGTTGCTGGCATTAAACGGCTTGGGGTTGATATTGCCTATGCGCCGATTGACGCCGAGATCATGCCATCGGCGGTGGCACAAGGCGCACTTGCCATTCAGATCGCCGCCGCCGATACACCGCGCGCCGTTGCGGTCAAAAATCTTGTTTCGACTTTGACCTGTCCAACTGCGCTTGTTGAAGTGACTGCCGAACGCGCACTTTTGAGCTTTCTTGATGGATCATGTCAAACGCCCATTTCGGCAAGCGCAGTTTTAGATGCAACCGGCCATGTCACGCTTGATGGCATGATTTTGCGCCCTGATGGCAGCGCGGCGCATCGAAAGCAAATGCGCGCACCTGCTGATCAAGCTGAAAGATTGGGCGCTGAATTGGGCGCTGAATTAATTGGCCTTGCTGGTGGCCGCGACTTTTTGGTTTAATTCCCGCTAGATTAATTCTGGTCGGATTGATTCTGGTTGGATTGATTCTGGCTGGTTTTAAATTATCGGCCTTAACCTCAATGGCGCAAAAGGGATGATAATGGCAAAATTCACCCTGATTATCCGGCCGCAACCTGATGCTGATCGTGATGTTGGCTGGCTAAACCGCTATGGTGTGCCAGCGCTTGCCAGTCCGGTGATGAGCGGCGCGCCGGTTTCGCCTCCTTCATTGGCGCATGATCTTGGCAATCCGGCAGATTTTACCGGCATTATTTTTACCAGCCGCCATGCGGTCGATGCGGTTGCCAAGACGGCCGACGCCACCACATGGATTTCAAAACCAGCCTTTGTTGTTGGATCAGCAACAGCCGCCGCAGCAAAACAGGCCGGATTTAAAAACATCATCATCGGCAGTGGCGGCGGCGCAGGCTTGGTTGAACCAATCCGGCAAGCCGTGACAGATGCCAATCGTGCAAATCCACAAAAGGCCAATTTATTATGGCCAAGTGCGCGTGAAATTAGTTTTGATATGACCGCAGCCATGCGCCGCCATGATATCGCGGTTCAACGTTTACCAGCCTATCAGATGACGGCCAATGCCGATCTTGTGCCGCCAGTTCGTGCGGCATTGGCAAAAAATTGCATTTCCGCGGTGATTGGGATGTCCCCAAAATCGATCCAGATTTTGCAGGAAAATATGGACGCTTCTGGGCTGGGGTCTGCCCGGAACAAGATTGACCTAATCGCTGGCAGTGACGCGATTGCTGCGGCGGCAGGTGATGGGTGGAACCATGTCTATGTAGCACGCCATCCGCGCCGAAGCCGGCTTCTAGCGATCGCAGTTCTGCGGCATCGGCGATTTGATCTGGCATAAGCCAGCCTGCAGATTTTGCATCGGCCATATGCGGTGACGCTGGTATCTTGTCATGCGGCTATGATATGATTTGCTGGGACATGATCTGGGTGGATATGATTTGCTGGGATAGGCTCTACTAGAGACTGTATCCAATCGCGGCAGGCAAAGAGCAAATAAGGTTCGGCAAAAAGCATTATGGCAAAATCAAAGCGACCATCCGCCAAAACGGGCGATACGATTGACGGCGATACGATTGACGGGGATGCGGTTGAAAAATCCGTAGATCAAACAGCGCCGCCACATGCCAGCGCATCAAAACATAACCAGACCGCACCGCCACCGAGTGGCTTCTCCAGTGGCCACTCATCTAACGCTGGTTCTTTAATCACATTTGCGGCCTTGGCCTTGTCGATTTTGGCCGTTGGTCTTGCCGGTTTTGCCGTTTGGCAGCAACGCCAAAACACAGCCGATATCGTCGCCCTTATGCCAGTTAGCAACAGTGATGCAATGGAATCGGCGAATATTACAAATTTGGAGCCTAATAATTCGGGGCCTAGTAGTTCAGAGGAAAGTAGTTCAGATCTTGCTGACCGGCTTACCGCGCTTGAAAGCCAGCTTACCGCCGACCGGCAAAGCCAGCAATCGGCACTTGCTGGCCTGCAAGACCAGATGGCCACGCCACCACCAGCCGCCGATAACAGCCAAAATAATGATTTCGGCAGTGATGCCAAAGCCGATATTGCCGCCATTCGTAATGATATGGATCAACGCTTTGCCGCGCTTGAGGCAGCATTGGCCAACCAAGCCCTGCCAGTAAAAGCGGGTGAAGATGCCAGCGATAATGCCGATAGCCAGCCGGCGGCCGGCACGCAACCTGCCAGCACCAGCCCGCAAATGACCGCGCCAACAGGCCTTTTGGTTGTCAGTGGCCTTCTTGCTGATAATCTGGCTGGCCAGCCACTTGAGCGCTGGTTGTCATTGCTACAAGGGCTTGCCGATCACGGTGCCAACATAACCGGCCTTGCGCCATTGCAAAACGCGGCAAATCCGATGCCGGACAGCCCGCATCAATTGCTGCAAATGGCCTATGATTTGGTGCCGCAAATGACCGCCGCGTTAAATCATGCTGCCGATAATGCCGGATTTTTGGAAAAAACCGGAGCCAAGATTGGCCAGCTTGTCCAGCTTCGGGCAATTGGCGATGGCGCTGGTGGCAATGCCGCTGCGCTTGGTGATTTTGAAACGGCGCTTGCGCTAAAAGATCTTGGCAGCGCGATCAATGCTGCGGGGCAATGGTCGGGGTCTGATCTGCCATCGCTTGATGCGTGGCTGTCTGCCGCCAAGGCGCGCCAGACACTTGATAAGGCGGTCAATGGGCTGGTGACAGACTATCTTGCCACTGCCATTGATGTTCAATAATGCCAAGAGCTGGATTGCATTTAGATCATGTTTAAAAAGCTTCTGATTCTGTTTTCGACCGTCATTGCCGCCGCCGCTGCGGCAAGCTGGCTTGCCAGCCAGCCCGGGGCGGTGCAAATCGAATGGCTTGGCTGGCGCATGGAATTGCCAACAAGTCTGGCGGTTGCGCTGATTGTTATCTTTGCGCTTATTCTGGTGTTTTTTGATCGGCTCTTGCGCGCCATCCGCGCGATGCCACGCTGGCTTGGCGGACGGCTTCGTCAACGCCGTGACGATGCTGGTCACCGTGCGCTGACATTGGGGTTAATGGCGGTATCGGCAGGCGAACCGGCCGAGGCGCGCAAACATGCCAGCCGCGCCGAGCGTTTGTTAAAAGAACCAAAACTCACCGGCCTTTTGGTGGCGCAAGCAGCGCATCTTGCCGGTGATCATCAAGCTGCGCGGCGTTATTTCACGTCAATTTTGGATGATCGCGAAACAGCTTTTCTTGGTCATATCGGGTTAATGCGGTTGGCGCTTGATGACCATGATCCGGTCAAGGCTCGCCAATCGGCAAAAGCTGCGCTGGCACTCAAGCCAAATTCGGTGCTGGCGGCTGATCATCTTTTCAAGCTGGAGACCGGCCGCAAGGATTGGAACGCAGCCCTTCCGGCGTTGGACGTGATGGCGCGCCAGCAGAAAAAAACCAAATCAAAAACAGCGCCTGATCGATTGGCGCTTATTACGCGTCAAGCTTGCGCGCTGCATTTTTTAAAAGCTAGTGAATTGCAAGAGAGTGATCGCAAATCAGCCGATAAAGAACTTTTGACAGCGTTAAAGATTGACCCGGGATTCCTGCCAGCCGTCACCATGCTTGCCGATCATTATCTTGATGACAAAGCGCATGGGCGCGCGGCGAAAATTCTGGAAACAGCGTTCAAAATTCACCCCCATGACAGCATTGCAACAAGGCTAAAAATTGCATGGAAAAGCAATGATGGCCAATTTATCGCAAAGCTGAGCAAACTGTTGGCACAGATTGAATCAAGCCAGCAGAAAGCGGCCTATTTTCTGGTTGCCGGACAGGCACGCGATGCGGGGCTTGACGGTGAGGCTGAACGATTATTCAGCGCAGCGCGCGATCTTGATGGTGGTGAAGAAGATACCCCGTCACGATGGCACTGCACATCTTGTAAAAGCAGACATGATGATTGGCAAGCATTCTGCCCCGCTTGTGATGAATTTGCCACTTTGGTTTGGCAGCGGCCAGCCGGAACAAGCCCGCTTATCACGCATGATTCATAGCCCCGTTAAGCCCTATGCCACCGCCCCATTGGCGTGGCTATCGACAAGATTTCATCGCGGAACTGATTTGCTGATGTTGCGTCAGACGCAATAAATAATGCGCTATGGTTTGTCGCGTTTATCCGAAGCGTTACGTCCACGAATAATATTTGCGATAAACATGGTTGTTCTTGGGTAATAGGCATAGGGCTTGTCATCGCTGGATACCGGCCGTGCAATGGCGCGCCAAATGGTAAAGCTCATCAACAAAATATGCGCAACGGAAATATAAATGAACAGATATGATGTTCCAAATCTGCCAATAATATAGCCTGCGATGATCGGTGAAATGATGGCACCAAGCGCATAGAAGAAAATCAAAGATGCGCTGAGGTCCAAAACATCATCAGGTTCGGCAAAATCATTCGCATGTGCAGCCGATAATGAATAAATCGGAAAGGTGCTAATGCCAAATGATAGAGCAAGCAATAACGATACGCTATGCCCTTGCGCGGCGAGACCGACAAGATCACTGCCAATCGCCAAACAGACAACCGTCGAAAGGATGCTGAAAAACATCAATACCGAGCGGCGGTCAAAACGGTCGGCCAGAAAGCCAGCTGGCGGGTGAACAATAACACCGCCAATAACTGCCGCCGTCAAAAAATAGGAAATCTCTAAATTCGACATGCCCAGATCGGCAACATAGAGCGGTGCGATTGATCCAAAGGCCGATGTTGAGATACCGGCAATCACCACGCCAAGAGTGGCAAGAGGTGATATTTGATAGGCCAAGTATGGACGAAATTTCTGGGTCGTTGGAAGGCTTGGCTCTTTGCTTAGGGTTACCGCCAGCGGGATGAGCGCAAGACACATGATCATGGCAAGGATATTATAGGATATATAGCTTGCCGGTGTCAGCACGCCGATCAGACTATTCGCAAAAATCTGCCCGGCGAAATCGGCAATCCGGTAAATTGAAAAGACTCGTGCGCGGATTTGGTTAGTGGCTTTGGCTTGAAGCCAGCTTTCGATAACGGTGTAACATCCGGCAACCGCAAAACCGCCAAGAATTCGCGCAAATGTCCAAAAATATGGATCGGCCTTGATCGTATGAGCAATGATAGATATTACGCCAACAGCAGCAAGAATTGCAAAAGCACGTGAATGTCCGGCACGATAAACCAGCTTTGGACCAAGCAAGCAGCCACATAGGAATCCGGCAAAGTGCCCCGAGGCAATTAGCCCAATATCAACGCTGGTAAAGCCAAGCGCCGCACCCGAGATGCTGTCGAACGGACGAAGCGCGCCTATACCCATCTGCACAAGCATGACGGATAAAAGCAAAGCTGAAAGAGAAATCAAAAGCTGCATTGTGGCGATTGCCAATCTGCTAATAATGACGCCATTACTGTGCCACCGAAATGCATTTCAAAAAAGCCTATTTACGTTTTGATGCGTGGCAAGAGATGGTTATGGGGCTGGGCAATGATCAGACCGCCTATCGCGGTGGTAACGTTAATTCGGCGGTAACATGATGTTGATCAAGTGAGTTTTGAAGACCGCCGTTCGCAATCAACTCGCCAATAACATTATTTAGAAATGCAACGGCTGTTTGTTTGGTCTTGGCGACGCCGCAGGCTTGCAAAACACTGGTGAAAGGTGGTTCGATGATCCGGTAGTCGCTGTCTGTGGCAATCTCGTCCAATAATTTTGACTTCAGGCTCGCCAGAACATTCGCGCCCCCAGATTTGAATAATTCATGCGAAGCCGCAATTGTTGGTGTTCGGATCATGCCGGCATTTTCAAAATTGCTTGTCAGCCACAGATCATAGGCACTGCGTCCATAGGCGGCGATGGAAATGCCGCGCTGATCAATATCGGCATTCGTGCGATAGGGATCATTCTTGTGAATCATGAAATTGGCATCAATCTGAACATAGGGCCGCGTGAAGGCAATATGTTTCGCACGGGCAGGTTCGACAGCAATATTGCCAATATCCCAAATATTGTCATTCACGCAATCAGCCAATTGGCCAGGATTTTCAAAACAGATGAAGTCACAAGGCACATCGAGTTTATGGGCAATCTGGCGGGCAAGATCAGGCGAAACCCCATCTGGTGTACCATCGGGGCGCTGGCCTGTTACCAGCAGGAAATTAGCCATATTTATGCCAACCCGAAGCCTGCCTGTTGGTGCCAATAAAGCGCGAAGATTCTGGATCATTTGATAAGCCTCATTAGCGGCAGAATTACAGATCAACCTGCGGAATATGGCAATGGATGATATGCCCTGGTGCGATTTCCTGTGCAGTGGGTATATTGGTTTCGCAGATGCTACCAAGCTTGCGTGGGCACCGTCGCTGGAACGGGCAGCCCGTTTTTGGTGGTGATAATTCAACCGCATCATCAGCCGTCAGACGTGGCGCAACATCCGGATCAGGTTCCAGCACTGCACCAAGAAGCGCATCGGTATAGGGGTGGAAAGGCGCCGAATAAACCGCGGCAACGGGGCCAATTTCACAAATGCGACCCTGATATAAAACGGCCACCCGATCTGAAATTGCCTTCACCACAGCAAGATCATGTGACACGAAAATATAGGTTGTTCCGTCTTGTCGTTTCAACACATCAAGAAGATCAAGCACGGCCGCCTGTACCGATACATCAAGTGCCGATGTCACTTCATCACAAAGAATGATCTCTGGGTCTGCGGCAAAAGCGCGGGCGATTGCAACACGTTGCTTTTCACCACCCGAAAGCTGGCTTGGAAGCCGTTCGAGATAATGTTCGCCAAGCCGAACCTGTTCGAGGATGGCGATGCTACGGTCGCGAAGAGGCGTGCCGGAAAGCCCGTAATAAAGACGCAGCGGCTGCGCCAGAATCTGGGCAACCGTATGACGCGGATTAAGGCTATCATCAGGATTCTGGAAGATGATTTGCACTTGACGAAGATAGGCTGCTGGCCGTTTTTCGACCATCGTATCCAATGGTTCGGTCTGGTTCAAAATGATGTTGCCCGATTGAGCTGGCACCATTCCAGCAATGGTTTTCAAGATGGTTGACTTGCCGCTGCCGCTCTCACCAACCAGCCCCAATGTTTCGCCCTTTTTTATGTCAATCGTGATCCTGTCTACGGTGCTTGGCGGGGTATCTTGCGGTGTAAACAGCTTTGACAAAAGCCCGGGCCGGCTATAGCTAACCGCCAGATTGGCAAGTGAAAGCGCAATATCCTTATCCGCGACAACGGGGTTTGACCTTGCTGATTTTTCGGGCTTTCGATTGAGCTGGCCAATCTGGTCATGGTGAAAACAGCGAACGGCCTCACCAGTTTCAAGATGGTTCAGTTGCGGCGGTGACGAATGGCAGGTTTGATCAGCCAGCTTGCACCGATCGGCAAAAGCGCAGCCCGTAATGGTTTCGCTTGGCATTGGTGGCCGCCCGTCCAGTGCCTGTGGCAGGCTGGCTTCATTCAACCGTGGTATTGATGCCAGCAGACCATGTGCATAGGGGTGACGCGGCGATAAAAGCACCTGCTTTGCGCTACCGGTCAGAACGGTTTCGCCAGCATACATCACCATGACTTTGTTGCAGACGCGGGCGATTGCACCAAGATCATGGCTGACATACAGCATCGCAAGATTTCGGTCTTTCGCCAAATCACGAAGCAGCTCCATAATATGGGCTTGCGTGGTGACATCAAGACCGGTGGTTGGCTCGTCGAGAAGCAACGCTTCGGGGTCGCTAGCAAGCGCCATTGCAATGGCCACCCGTTGTTGCTGGCCGCCCGACAATTCATGCGGATAGCGATCGGTAAGCCCAATCGGATCGGGAAGGCGAACCTGACTCAAAAGATCAATCACACCCGCGTCAAAGCCGGTTGCCGGAAGATCGCTATGCAGGCGCAAGGCTTCAATGATCTGCTGTCCAATACGCAAATTCGGGGTCAAGGACTGGCCTGAATTTTGCGGGATCAGCGCAAGCCGCCCGCCACGCAGGCGTTGCAGGGCATTGCGCTCGATATTCAGCATGTCGATCCCGTCAAACTGAACCTGTCCTGAAATCACATGAAGCCCGCGTTTGAAATACCCCATTGCGGCCAGCGCCAAGGTGCTTTTTCCCGATCCGCTTTCCCCAACCAGCCCGATGCTATCACCTCTGGTAATGCTTAGATTTACATCACGCAGAACCGGGATGGTTTTACCGCTTCGGCTGGTATAGCCAACTGAGAGATTCTTTATATCAATGAACAGACTTTGTGGCATTTTACATTGGTGCCTTTTGAGCGCGGTCAATACCAAGCGCCTTGGCCAAGGCATCGGCAGACAGGTTAATGCCAATAATAAGTGATGACAGGCCAATGACCGGTGCAATGACGCCCCATGGGGCAAAGGACATAAAGCCGCGCGCATCCGAAATCATCAACCCCCAATCAGGGGTTGGCGGCGACACGCCAAAGCCAAGAAAGGAAAGTGAGGAAAAGGCAAGCAACATCCATGACCAGCGCATAGCACCTTCAACCATCAAAGTATCAAGAACATTGGGCAGAAGCTCGCGCCAGATAATGCTGATCCGGCTATGGCCTCGCGCTTTTGCCGCCCAAACAAAATCGCGCGCAATGATGTCATGTGTTGCAGCGCGGGCAACGCGGATTACCGGAATCCCGTAAAAGAACGTCAAGGTTGGAATCAGCACGCCGATACCAGTGCCAAAAGTGACAATTAAAACCAGCATTTTGAGAATCCACGGCAAAGACAAGAACGCATCGACAACCCGCATAAGCACTTCATCGACACGGCCACCGACAAGCCCAAATAAAATGCCAATGAACCCACCCCAGATCACGGCAAGCGGTGTTGCAATACCGGTCACAAGCAAGGCCTCGCGCCCACCCATCAAAGTGCGTGACAAAATATCCCGCCCCAAATGATCAGCGCCAAGCCAATGTTCGCTGGATGGCGGGCTTAACATCAAGCTCGAATTCTGTAATTTGAAATCATATGGCGCAATCAAGGGGCTTAGCAATGCGAGCAGAATATGAAATAGCACCAAGGTCAGGCCGATACGCCCTGATGGTCGTGCCAGAATATCCTTCATAACCGTAATAAAACGACCCTGTTCCTGCTGATGGCTGGTAGAAGATACGGTCATTATTTTCTCATATACATCGTGCGGAGTTTGGGATTGGCAATCATCGTCAACAGATCTGCTGCAAGATTCACGCATACATAGACGCTGGCAACGATCAGTGCGATTGACTGCACAACCGGCAGGTTTCGGTCAGAAATTGAATCGATCATCAGCCGTCCAAGGCCCGGATAGTTAAAAACGACTTCGATCACGACAACACCGCCAAGCAACCAAGCGATGGTCAATGCCACAACATTGATCGCCGGCAATAACGCGTTAGGAAGCGCATGCCGAAACACCATCTGCCAATAGGGAACGCCTTTCAAAGTTGCCATCTGGACATAGTCGCTGGCCATCACATCGATAACTGATGAGCGCACCATGCGCATGATATGAGCGCACATCACAAAGGATAAAACGATCACCGGCAGCAAAATTTCAGGAAAGAATTCGCTTGCAGGTGCCGCTGCCGAGGTCAGGACAATGCCGGGCAGCCAGCCAAGCCAGACGCTGAGCACAAGAATAAGTAATGTTGCCGAAACAAATTCGGGAATGGTCATAGCAAAAATAGCCAGAGTTGACGCGATGATGTCGGGAAGGCGGTCACGCCATAGCCCACTGACAACACCAAGAAGCAGCGCCAGCGGAATGCCCACAGCCATGGCGCAAAAAGCCAGAAGGAGGGAATTTTTCAGCCGGTCGCCGACAATCGTGCTGATTTTGGTTGTACCATCGGCGGCAAGGCCAAGATCACCAGTAATCGCGCCTTGCGTCCATTCGGCAAAGCGGTCAATCGGCGGCCGGTTTAAATCGAGATCCTTGCGGCATTGAGCAAGAAGCTCTTCATCCGCCTGATATTCACCAAGAAACTGAGTGCAGGCATCGCCCGGAAGCATCTCAACACCAGCAAAAATGATGAGAGAAACAATACATACCGTCACGCCACCAAGTAAAACCCGTCTTATCAGCATGAAAAGCACAGCGTAGCCACCTTTTGCTCGTTGGTTTGGTTCGCATAAAAAAAGGCCAGCTCTACAGCGTGTTGCGCCATCAAGCTGGCCCCATCATTTTTAGATGAATGGATCCAATTATTTGACCGTTACTTTATGCCAACGGATAGAATGGTTTTCCACCGCATCAATGCCGTTAACATTGGCACCCATCACATACAGCTTGGACACATGATAGGGAATTAATGTACCAGCGGTTTGGTAAAGATGCTCTTGTGCCTGAACATACAGCGCCCGGCGTTTGTCAAAATTCAACTCACGGCGTGCCTTGGCTAGAAGGGCATCAAAATCAGCATCCTTATAATAGGATTCGTTCCATTTTGCTGTTGAAAGATAGATTTCATGCAAGGCTGAATCGGCTGGACGCTCGTTCCAGCGTGTTGCCGAAACGGGCTTTTGCATCCATGTATCTTTCCAATATCCATCGGATGGTACCTGTTTGATATTCACCCGGATACCCGCCTTTGCGGCCTGCTGCTGATAGGCCTCGGCAAGGGTTGGCCAGGTTGGTTCCAATGTTGCGACATAGACATCAACATCAATACCATTGGCAAAACCCGCTTCGCTTAGAAGTTTTTTGGCACCGGCAATATCTTGTGGACATTTAATATCAGCACGATATTGGTCATCAGGCTTTACCGGCGTGTCACAGGCAATTGTGGCCGATCCGCCCATGATAAGCTTGACCAGTTCACCACGGTCAGCCGCCATGCGAACCGCTTGACGAACGCGAATGTCGGTAAAAGGAGCAACATCAGTACGGAATACCAGACCGCGCCAATTGCC
>Ga0255782_10000452_pt1 | contig 36972 bp, 24 predicted proteins | sample 101ome_26_FD_179980 | JGI IMG/M metagenome (GOLD analysis project Ga0255782, IMG submission 179980) | Coastal salt marsh microbial communities from the Groves Creek Marsh, Skidaway Island, Georgia - 101408AT metaG (version 2) | ecosystem: Environmental > Aquatic > Marine > Intertidal zone >...
TCAATACAATTCCAGAACTATAACCGATACAATTATGCTAACGATTTCCATTACCGCGTGGGGATTGCAATTCTTTGGTCACTACATAGAAGGAAATAGACCAGCGCTATTCGACACTTTATCCGCCGCTTTCCTAACCGCACCAATGTTTTCCCTTGATTTCCTATTTAATTCCGTATAAAAAAAACATAGTCAGTCCAACCTTGACATCCCATCTCCCCTTCCTCTCCCCCCATCTCACAAATTTTTTTTCTTATTTTTCAATAAAATTGAATTAAATATATATACTATTTTTAATATTATAACAACCCAATACATCATAACTTAATTAATAATTAATAATTAATAATTAATAATTAATCAATATGAGTTTAAACACAAGTTCCACTACCACCATGCCCTCACAAACACAATCAAAAACAACTACAAAACAACCAAAAACAACCACAAAACAACCAGTGAAAAAAAAGAAAATCAAAATAAAGGTTAAGCGTTCAAAGGTAAACAGTTTAAAGAAGAAAAAAGAAGAGAAAACGGAGTCACAACCGCAAAAGCAGTCTCAACCATCCAAACGCACCACACCATCTTCCACTCCTTCCATTAAACTTATTGATGTAAAACTCGACAATGTGTATGAAGAAGAAGGAAAAGCCTTTCGCATGCAGTTGTTTGGAATGAACGAAAACGGTACAACCTACTCTGTTATCATCGACGACTTCAAACCCTTCTTGTTTGTGAAAATACCCAACCGATGCCTCCGATACAAAAAGCAAAGTATGGAAGAGGTAAGGCAGTACATCAACTACAAATGCAATTATTTAAGAATACAAGATGGAAAACACACCCAATACATTGAAGACATTGAACTTGTAAAACGCCATAAATTGTATGGGTTCGACAACAACAAAGAATATATTTTCCTTAAAATCTCCTTTCCTTCCATGACCGAATACAATCAAGTAAAACGTATATGGACCGCACCAACCATCGATGACCCCGTATACGTAAGAAAAATTAAACAATCCGGGACCATCAAACGTATTTACTATGAAGAAAAGACTGGTAGAAAGATGTATACCATTCAACGAAAACACACCACACTAGGACATTTTCAAGAAAGAGACATCAAACTAAACCACTCCAAAGTAAAAGATGGTCTACTAGTCAATCCTAACATCAAAACCTACGAATTCGACCCCGCAAAACGCCGTAGCAACTGGAAAGACACCAGGCTACAAAATATATCCGGTATTAAAATGGAACTCTACGAATCATCACTCCCTCCCTTTCTCCGCTTCTTTCACATCCAAAACTTATCACCATCTGGTTGGATTACCTTTAAACGCCAACCAACACTCACTCGTGAAGCAGTAAAACTGTCTACCTGTGATTTCGAATACGAAACCTCCTACAAAAACGTCATTCCACAACCCAATAAGGAAGACGGTATCCCAATAAAAATCGCTTCTTATGATATTGAAGCTTCTTCTAGTCACGGTGATTTCCCACTCCCCAAAAAAACCTACAAAAAATTCCTAGGAGAAATGATTGAACTCTACAACAAACTACAAACCACCGACGTAGTAAAGGAATCTCTCCTAGACGCATTTTCCTACACTAACAAACACAAGTACGACATCAGCAAACTTTACCCAAAAAAAGACGAACAACCCACCAAAGAAGACATCGACCTCATGGTTGAAAACTTCTCCTCCTTCACCATCTCCCAACAAGTAAAACTCTCTAATTTCGACGAAGATGAAAAACTACTCGACACCCTTATTCTTCTCCGCAACCACAAACACAAAACCATTATGGAAGTATTAACATCCACTGACATAGAACCAGCAGACAAGCAAACCATCATTGACATAGCACTTACTGGTGGAGATGGAAATGCTACTCAAAACCTTAAAAAGCAACGATACATGCCTTATTTAGAAGGCGATATGGTTACTTTTATAGGAACCACCTTTATAAAATGCAACGAACCAGAAAGTTATTTAAACCATATGATAGTGTTGAATTCATGCGACGATACTCCTGAAGTTCCCAATCGAGAAATAGAAACCTACGATACAGAAGCAGAAGTATTGTTGGCATGGACCAAAATCATTAACCGTGAAGACCCTGACATCATCATTGGTTACAACATATTCGGTTTTGATTGGAAGTTTATGCTGGACCGCGCCGATGAACTCAACATCCAATCCAAATTCATTGAAATGTCTAGAAATAATCCCACTGAGAAATTCAACCGCAATACACACACTTATGACCTAAAAACCGATTGCGTCATCAAAAAATCCACCACTACGGTAGCAAGTGGAACCTATGAAGACGTGTACTTAGACATACCAGGGCGTCTCCAAATTGACCTGTTAAACTATTTCCGCAAAGAAACTACACTTCCCTCCTATAAATTAGACTACGTAGCATCCCATTTCATCAGTGACTATATTAGCAAGTTCACCTATGATGAAACCACCAAACAAACAACAATCCATAGTTCCAATTTAATGGGGTTAAAAGCAGGGCATTTTGTTTCCTTTGAAATCATTGCCCACTCCTCCGACATGTATGAAAACGGTAAAAAGTTTAAAATCGCCCATCTCGACCCGGTAAGCAAACAGTTTACCATCGACCACAAACTCACCATTGATGAAAAACTTAAAATAAAATGGTGTTTAAACAAGGACGATATCAACCATCACCAAATCTTTGAATACACCAACCAAGGACCAGACAAACGAGCAATCATCGCAAAATACTGTTTTCAGGATTGCAACCTATGTCATACTCTTATGAAAAAGTATGATATTCTTACTGGTGTTACGGAATTGGCTTCGATTTGCAGTGTTCCAATGAGTTTCATTATTAATAGAGGACAAGGTATCAAACTACTTAGTTTCATCGCCAAACAGTGTAGGGAAATGAACACACTGATGCCCGCGGTGGAAAAAGACAACTCCAACGATGGGTATGAAGGTGCTATTGTCCTTATACCAAAAACTGGATTCTACCCCGATGACCCGGTAGCATGCGTGGATTATAGTTCTCTATATCCTAGTTGTATGATTAGTGAAAACATATCACACGATAGTAAGGTATGGACGAAGGAATACGACTTAGATGGTAACTTAGCCATCGACTCCAAAACCAAACAACCAAAAATATGGGGGTTGCGCGACCCTAGTGGTAATTTCGTGTATGACAATCTCCCCAACTACAAATACGTTAATGTAAAATATGACACATTTGCTTACATTCGCGCACATCCAAAAGCAGCAGCGAAAAAGGTGAAAACCGGACACAAAATATGCCGATACGCTCAGTTTCCCGATGGTAAAAAGGCCATTATGCCTAGTGTATTGTCAGAACTGTTGGCTTCTAGAAAAGCAACAAGAAAACTAGCAAAACACAAAATCGTTACCACCAAAGACGGTAATGAATACAGTGGATTATTAACCAAAACGGATACACATCATGAAATTCTTCAAGAAAACAAAATCACTGCCCGCGTTGAAAACAGCAACGTAGCGAGTGTAGAAGACCGTTTCAATGATTTTATGAAAAACGTATTGGACAAACGACAGCTTTCCAAAAAGATTGTTGCCAACTCTCTTTATGGTCAGTGTGGTGCCAAAACCAGTGCGTTCTATGAAAAAGACATTGCTGCTTCTACCACTGCAACTGGTAGAAAACTGCTTATTTACGGTAAAACCATTATCGAAAAGTGTTACACCAATCACATCACTGATACCAAACATGGTAAGATAAAAGTAAATGCTGAATACGTGTATGGAGATACGGATTCTATCTTCTTTAAGTTTAATCCAGAGACGTTGGAAGGCGAACCAATCAAAGGACAGAAAGCGTTGGAGATTACCATTGAACTCGCCATAGAAGCAGGTGAATTGGCCACCAAATATTTAAAACTACCCCATGATTTGGAGTATGAAAAAACGTTTATGCCATTCTTACTTCTCTCTAAAAAGAGATACGTTGGTATGCTGTATGAACATGACCCTCATAAATGCAAGCGTAAATCAATGGGAATTGTATTGAAACGAAGAGACAATGCTCCTATTGTAAAAGATTGTTATGGAGGTATCATTGATATATTGATGAAGGAGAAAAATGTCAATAAAGCAGTCGAATTTACAAAGCAGTTCTTGTTGGACATGATAGCGGAGAAATTTCCATTGGACAAGCTTATTATATCGAAATCCCTTCGTCAGTTTTACAAAAATCCAAACCAAATCGCACACAAAGTATTGGCGGACCGTATAGGAAAGCGAGAACCAGGAAACAAACCAGCGGTTGGAAGTAGGGTTCCATTTGTATATATACAAACCAAAGGGAAACCAAAGTTACAAGGTGATAGAATTGAAGACCCCAACTATATTCGTCGCAAAAAACTAAAACCTGACTTTTCCTTTTACATTACCAATCAGATACAGAAACCAGTGATGCAGGTGTTTTGTTTAGTGTTGGAGCAAATAACAGCATTTCGTCCACAACTAAAAGGTTTTCAAAGGCAAATTAGAACCATAAAGCGAAAGCATAAAGACGATGAAGATAAGGCGATTCGCTACGAAACCAAAGAACGCGAAAAGCACGTCAACAAACTAATCTTCCAAACTTCTGTAAAACAGTGTGCCACCAACAAAAAAAATCAAGCAATGCGCAACTTCTTCTCCAACTACAAATAACTAACACAAATATAACCTATCTAACCATAATCAATCCATAAAATCCATCAAATTAACCACTAATAAAAATAAATAGTTAACCATTTATTTTTATTTGTTTCCAATATCAACGCAATTTCCGTCCAGTAATCTGTCGCATCATCAATCGTTTTACATTTTTACATCGTGTAAGTTTGTCTTTGTAATACTTTCTCCATAATTTTTGAAACTTTACAATACCATAATGCCTACACGCAAAATACCTATCTGCAAATCTATATTCATGTCTCATCAATACGTAGCGAAACGTTTTTTCCTCATTAAACAAGAACTCCTCATTTTCTTCCATATAATCTTTCCATTCATCAACTGTATCAAATACCTCATGGAGCAAATACTTAGTTTCCAAATAATTAATTAATTTTAAATTGCTTGATTCACGGATAGTGGTTCCATACTTAGATTCTTCCCATTTATCGCATAAACCAATGCAAAACCATGGAAAATCATTTATTTGAGTTTGATACATTTTATTATACAATATAATTACTGTATCATTAATACATAATATAATCATTATATTATTAATACATAATCAATTTTTTACATTAAAACTCCTCATCACTAACATCCATATTATCATCATTACCGCTATCTTCCAAGTATGAAGTTGATTCCGTTTCTGCTTCTGTTTCTGTTTCTGCTTCTGCTTCACTTTCATCATTGTAATCTCCCACGTTATTTCCACTAATCTCAAAAACCATTTCTTCAACCACCATTTCTTCACCATTTCCCAAATTTAAACTGTAATTCGATAAACTTTGATTCATTGAGTTGGTTATTGTAGTTGTAATACTTTCTATAATCGAGTCGATTTCATTGTCAGAAATATCTCTCCCTATCCCTCTACCAAATAATTGAGGGATAGAAAAGGAAATGTCGTATATTATAGCACTTGTTCCAGGTAATTCATCTTCCTCTACTTCTTCATCGTTTTCTTGCTCTACCCGTTCATCTTCACTATTTGTAATATCAAAAATATCAGCATCACCACCACTCGCATCATTTACGTTACTTGTATTAGTAGAAGAAGTAGAAGTAGAAGACCTAACATCTCTATTACTTATATTATACCTACACAAAGGACATCTTGAATCTTCACGAAACCATCTCATCAAACTATTTGAATCAAATACGTGGTTACATTCATTAATACGTAATATATTACTGGAAGCATCAAATTGCGTCAGTGATATAGGACACATCGTTATATTTGTTCCCGACAAGTCTTCAAAACTAATCATTGAAGTTTGTTGCATAATCTCGTTTTCTTGTGCCGGGATACGAGGATTACCAGTGTTCATCGTTGAATTAATAAACTGTTGTAGTGTCATTCGTCTTCTAGGGAAACGATAATTTCTACTTCTATTTCCTCCAGAAAACAAGTTTGCCCTATCCATTTGTTGATAAAACATTTGATTGCGTGTTCTATTTCTAAGATTACGCACTGGTAAAGGAGTTCTTCTTGCTCGAAATGGCGAAGACATACCCGCATCCGAAACACCAGTCATTTCATCAACCCCACCATTCATCCCCACTCCTCTTCTCGTTCCCAATCCTGTCACCACTCCTCTTCCCGTTCCTACTCCCGTTCCCACTCCAGTTCCCACTCCAGTTCCCACTCCCCTTCCCAATCCTGTCCCCCTACCATACATAGATGAATACACCGGTGTTCTATTTATTCCGGAAAGATTCATTCTTCTAACACTTCTATCTCTCCCTTGTTGCAATGAAAGTAATTCTTGAATACAATTGTCTATTCGTTCCATACTATCATTTACAGTGTTATGATATCGTTCCATCAAATCAATCTGACGATGAACCAAACTTGAAATATTAACAAAATTATCGTTCATACTTTATTATCAATATTAATAATATTATTAATAAAATATGTTTAAATGTAAATTTCATATGTATAATATATCCCCCTGATTATGGCATTACAAATAGAAAATAGCAAAAATAAATATAAAAATATGGGACTTACTGGTCTTACTAATTTAGGAAATACTTGTTTTTTAAATTCCACTCTTCAATGTTTGTCTCACTGTTATGAGTTAAGCAACTTTCTCGACAAAGAAACTTATAAACAAAAATTAAACAAAATCCCCGACAGTTTAATTTTAATTGAATGGGACAAACTTAGAAAACTAATGTGGAGTGAAAACTGTATTATCTCTCCCAATGGGTTTGTAAAATCTATACAGCGCGTGGCCAGAATAAAAGACAAAGAAATATTCACTGGTTTTGCACAAAACGACCTCACTGAATTTCTAGGGTTTGTAATTGACTGTTTTACCAACTCTATTAAACGCGAAGTTAAAATGAACATTACTGGAACTCCTGAAACCAACACAGACATTCTCGCCAAAAAATGTTTTGAAATGATGAAAAATATGTATAGCAAAGAGTATTCCGAATTTATTGATTTGTTTTACGGCATTCATGTCTCTCAAGTAAAATCACTTTCCAGCGATTACATCAATGTGGTTCCAGAACCTTTTTTCAACCTAACGATTCCAATGTCAAAGGAAAACAAACCACACCATATACTTGATTGTTTTGATTTGTACACCAAAAAAGAAACTCTTCAAGGAGACAATCAAATATTAAACGATAAAACCGATACAAAAGAAGATGCGGAGAAATCGATTAGTTTTTGGAGTTTGCCTCATATTATGGTAATTACTTTAAAGCGGTTCAATGTGTCTAGCGTGTCTATTCGCAAAAACCAAGCATTTGTGGATTTTGAAGAAACGTTGGATTTAAGAAAATATGTTATTGGATACAATCGAGACAGTTATGTTTATGAATTGTTTGGTATATGTAATCATATGGGAGGCGTTCATGGTGGTCATTACACTTCTTATGTTAAAAACGCAAACAACAATTGGTACCATTTCAACGATACTAATGTAAACAAAGTAAAAGATTTCAATTCAATGAAAACAAAGGCAGCATATTGCTTTTTCTATCGTAAAAAAAAATGAAGTTAATTATATATATATGGAAAGCGTTAATATCTCTCCCACAAAAGCTTTTTCAAACGTATACGATAAAGTAAATAAAAATTTGGGGGCATCCATGGATAGAAACAGTATTATGATATTTCTTGTTGTACTGGTTGTCTTTTCGCTTTTATTTAGTAATTTAGGTGGTTCAGAGGCATCTTCCTCTTTTTCTTCTCAATCTGGTTCTGGAATAAATATATTAGAAGTAATACTATGGTCTATGTTTCTTTTTCTTTTACTAGCGAATGGATTGCAATACTTTTTTGGTATAGAAGCAAAGGCAACTGTTAAAAACTTGTTGTCTGGAGATACACCAGAAGTTGGAATTGAATTAAGTGACGAGTCTAAATCACTGCTTAAGCGAACTCTTCCTGAAATAAGCAAAGCAAAGAAAAGCAAAGCACAAAAAGAGCAAGAAGAAAAAGACAAAAAAGAAGTGTTTTATATCAAAGACAATGTGTACTCATACGATGAAGCCAAAGCAGTATGTAAAGCATACGATGCTGAACTTGCTGACTATAATCAAGTTGAAAAAACTTATAAAGAAGGAGGTGAATGGTGTGGATATGGATGGTCCAAAGACCAAATGATTTTGTTTCCAACCCAAAAAAACACATGGAATGAGTTACAAGAAATAGAAGGACATGAAAATGACTGTGGAAGACCAGGTGTTAATGGTGGATACATAGAAAACAGCAAAGCCAAGTTTGGTGTAAATTGTTATGGTGTAAAACGTCCTCCAAACGAGTTTGAACTTGCTACATTACAAGAAATGAAGAAAAAACAATACCCAATGTCCCAAAAAGACAAAGAATTTAATAAAAATGTCAACAAATACAAACAAATGATTGAAGACGGTAAATTAAACATTAACCCATTCAACACCGAAAAATGGAAATGGTAATACACATCTTCTCCACATACACACATAAAATACAATTACAAATCATTAATTGTATTTTATTTAACCTTTAACTTACTCATCATTTGCTTGTGTTCTATCTTTTCATGTTCAGTGCTTTTTTGGTAACACGCCTTCGCTCTTTTCTATTTTTTTTGGTTAACTTTCTCTCCCTTTTCCCAATAGAAGTATTAATTTTTATTTTTATATTATCAACATCTTTTCTATTTTCTTTTTTATTTTTTCGTGTCTTGGATTTATCGTGTGATATAGATATATCCAGCAATCCTTTAAACAAATCATCTGGTATTACTTCTCTGCTTTCCAATCCACTTAGTCGTGATACAGACGAATCAACCGATGCCGACCGCTTTACATAAGGGTTTGCGTACAATCCCATAGGAACACTTAAATGTTTCAACTTATTTATCACTTCTTTACTCATATTGTGTAATCCAGGTATACTTACACCCGTTTTCATAGTGTCTTTATTTTGATACATATTATTATATATATTATTAATATTAATATGTTTAATGTTTAATCCTTGTAAAACCTTTTAATATCACTGACATATTTAAACTCACGTTTTGATTTCACAAACTTAATGATTTGTTTTACTTGCTCTTCATTTTGAATGCATTCATTTAAACATTCTTCTAAAAACTTAAACGTTAAAGGTGCGGTTTGCTTGTTTTGTTGAAATTTAAGTTTTCCATCCGATATTTCAATCACCGCATTTTCTAAATTATTGTCTTCGGCATAACTAAATATCTTTGTAGTTAAATGATTGCGTTGTTTTCGCAATTCTTTTACTTTTTCACTGTTTTGTTTGATTTGGTTATCAATCATAACCCAATTTTTAACGTCTGTTTCAAAATCCATTAAATATATTAATTCAATCTATTTAATATATTTAATTTTATCTTATCTTATCTTGTCTATTCTATCCTATCCTATTCTATTCTATCCTATTCTATTCTATCCTATCCTATCTACTTGCGAGAACGCGATTTACTTTTTGACTTTCCCTTTTTAACAACTGAAGCAGTAAACAACAATGGAACCAAAGCTTCTTTTAAAATACCAACAAATCCTCCTTTCATTGTCTTTTTCTTTCCTCGCTTTTTCATGGTTTTACCGTGCTTTTTACCGTGCTTTTTACCACCCTTCTTGTGCTTCATGGTTTTACCGTGCTTTTTACCGTGCTTTTTACCTCCCTTCTTGTGCTTCATGGTTTTACCGTGTTTTTTGCCATGCTTTTTACTACCCTTCTTGTGCTTCATTGTCTTGTTTTTCATAGTGTGTTTAACCTTTGCTACCATAGTTATATATTAATAAAATATTTTATTTCGTTTTTATTGAGTTTTATTTACTTTTTCCTCTTTTCTTACTTTTTCCTCTTTTCCCTATTTTCTTACTTTTTCCTCTTTTCTTACTTTTTCCTCTTTTCCCTCTTTTCTTCATTGTATTATCCTTCTTTTTCTTACCACCTGATATAACACATGCTCCTGTAGCAACACCAGCAACACATCCTACTCCAACGCATGCGGTTCCTGCTTTTCCAACACATGCAACGCCTTTAGGCATACTCTCCCACTGTTTATCATATTTCTTTCTCGTTACTTGTCTTGATTTACGTCTAATACTTTTTGATTTGCTTTTACTATTTTTTGATTTGGGATGAATCTTTGTTGACATATTTATACAATATAAATATATTTATTTTAACAATTCGCTTATTTTAAATAATTACACATACCTCATCATATCTTACTCTATTATCCTATCTTACTCTATTATCCTATATTACTCTATTATCCTATCTTACTTTGTTTTTTTGTTGAAAATTGGAAACGGTGACTTGCTACGCAGTAAAATAATAAATATTCCTAAAATCAATAAAAAACTTATAAACACGAAAATAATAGAAATGTAAATATAAGGGTATATCTCCTTTAAAATAATATCAATCAATGGTTGAGTTATATTTTTTATTTCTTGTTTAACATCATCTCTCCCCAAAATATCAAAACATTCTTGTATAATTCTTTCTTTGATATCCATTTATATCTTTTATACATAATTATTTTAACTATAAATCGTATTAAAGTTAAAATAATAATATTTATTACATTAATGGAGTATCTATTGGATATTAATAATATTGATGATAATACATTACACAATATTAAATTACACTCACCCACACCAATACAAGGAGGGTCTTATTTAGCAAAAATGACGTTAAACGATAAACCTATTTTGTTTCAAATGCCAAAATGTAGCACAAAACGCGGTGTAGTTAGTAGTGGTAAACGTTATTACTGTGATTTGCTTTTTACATATGACCATACAAACGTGATTGATTTTGTAGAAAATATTGAGATGGTTGCACGTGATAAAGTGTTGGATAAAAATGAATTGTGGTTTCAAGACCCTCCTTCTTTAGAAGATATAGAATACAACTGGAACGATAGTATTAAACAAACCAAGCAAAACTTCTATTTAAGAACGTATGTGGGAAATGTTAATAATGTGGAAAAATCAGTAAGTGTTTACAATAGTAATCAAGAGAAAATCAACATTGATAGCATTCTTCCAAGTTCCAATATAATTACTATTGTTGAAATAACTGGATTGAAATTTTCAAGCAGTAGTTTTCACATTAATTATTGTTTAAGACAGATTATGGTATTGGAAGAAGAAAAACCTATATTTAACAAATGTCTAATTAATTTTTCAAAAAAACCATCATCCACACCATCTACAACTCTTACAAACACAGATGAAAAGCAAACGGATGACGACACCGATGATTTAGAAAAAACAAACACATTGTCGTCTACGGAAACACAAGAGTTGGAAAATGTTGACATTCAAGATACAGACAAAGATGATTCCAAAACTAAAAAATTTATTACAAATCCACTAACTTTGACATCTATAACATCTTTAGAAAACAAAAAGGGAGAGATAGTTGACAACGATAACAAAGATTTAGAGATTTTAGCATTAAATTCACAAGGCACCACTTCATTAATGAAAGACACACACGAACAATACCCTGAAACAGATTCTGATACTGAAACAAATCAATCACCTACTAATGATTTAGAAGAAACAAACAAAACAGAGTTAAACTTAAAACAATCGCCAAATCAACAGTCCATCGTAGATGAAAACACATCAAAACCCATCGATGATGATAAAAACGCCGACAATCATGAAACCAAGGAAGACATAAATACAAACATAAACACAAACATAAACAAAGATAATTTAGAAATAAGAGAGGTTGATTTACAAATTCCTGAAGAAGACGAATTGTTTCAACTTAAAAAACCAGATACAGTTTATTTAGATATGTATAGACAAGCATTGGAAAAAGCAAAAGAAGCAAAAATCAAGGCAATACAAGCATATTTAGAATTAAAGCAAATCAAAAATAAATATATGATTCAAGAAGTAGATGAAGACGACGATAATTTCAGCGAATTGAATTTCGAACTTTAATTAAAATAATATTATTTGAAAATCACAATTAAAAATAGCAAAAAAATAATATTATTGGAAAAACAAACACTTAACTCATTTATACAATGTTATTTATTTAGTTAAAACGCGTTTTGTAAAAAAATTTTATGTTTTGATTTTATATAAATGGCTTTTTTAAAAAATATCAAAGCAATGTTTAAGTCTAAAAATAGTAGTAATATTTTGATTGTTTTAGCAATTGTTGCTGTTGTATACGTTGTCATGGACTACGAACGTATCAAATCAACCCTTGGATTGGATACCATGGGTAACATCAACGCAAAAGAAGATGCAAAACCAGCAGCAAACAACTACAAACCTTCTGTTGCCGACCAACCAACCGAAGCCAATGTAAATGGATTAAATACCGATATGCAAAACCTTCCACCTAGTTGCGCATCCAAACAAATCAGTAACCCAAAAGATTTGCTTCCAGCCGACGGAAACACTGAATTCTCCAAAATGAACCCATCTGGAAGTGGAGATTTGATGAACGTTAACTTGTTGCGCGCCGGACATCACATCGGTATCAATACCGTAGGAACAAGTTTGCGAAATGCCAACCTTCAAGTACGAAGTGAACCACCTAACCCAAGACTTAACACTGGACCATGGAATACCAGCACCATCACCGCTGATACCCACCGCCGTCCTTTGGAAATTGGAAGCAGTGCTTAATTCAACCAACATAATAACAACCAACATAATAACAAATTAAACCAATAAAATAACAACAACAACACAGTTATTATTTTAATTACACCACCTCGCATATACATCCCATCCCCACACACCATCTCCCATCTGTCCCTTATTTATTTTGATATAGTTATTTTAGATACATAATATAAACATAACAAAGACTATAACAATGAAAATAAATATTTTTGGAATTATTGTTATTATTTTTATTACCATTATCATCTTTAAAATTTATCAAGAGTCGGATATGTTTCAATTAAAATGTATTGTTTCTGATATTGATGGTAACAAATATTGCGTTCGTGAACGAGCAAAACTAGAATTGGTAGCAGACCTATTAGCAAAGGTAACCAACAATATGAAGGCACTTGTACTTCATATGAAAAAAACATATCCAGATAGAAAAAACGTCCAACGATTGGTAAGCAACTTCAACCCCAAAAAAATATACGAAACATTGCCAACCAGTTCATACACAGCTTATTCTGAAAATAAGGGAGAGAAACTAGCATTTTGCACAACAACAACCAAAGAAGGCAATAAACTTATTGATGAAAATACATTAACATTTGTTGCTATACATGAGTTGTCGCATTTAGCAACCAAAACAGTAGGACATACCGATGAGTTTTGGAACAACTTTAAATTTCTATTAAAAGAGGCCAAAAAAGAAAACATCTACAATCCAATTGACTACAAAAAAAACCCACAACCATACTGTGGTATGACTATTTCAGACAACCCATACTTTGATGACTATTTCAGACAACCCATACTTTGATTTGTAAAACAACAACACTCACACTCTCACCAACTCACTTACCTTCTACTCCACTCATATATTATATAATATTTAACCACCGATATTCAACATTCAACATTCAACATTCAACCACATAATATTATATAATACCATAATAACCTATATTATCCAACTCTCTTAAAAAATCACACCACATTACCTCTTTGTTTTTAAAATCGTAGAAATTATTTCTATACACCTCAATATTATATCGTAATTTATTTTCTTTAGACGTTACTATATCACCAGAGTGTATTTTTTTAAAATTGGAAGGCAATATAGGAAAAAAACTATCACATTCAAAATCTTCTAGTACATTTGTAACATAAACATCTTTTATAAGATTGTTAGTAATATACCATTCATACAACTGTCCGCCACCAATCACCCATACATCTTCAAATCTATATTTTCCATTAACAATGTCATGGTTTGCTTGTATTAAGTCAGAGTATACTAACTCCAAGTCATTATTTCTAACATCTGCTTGAGTTTTAGTTGATGAAATAATATAACTTTTCCTTTTAGGAAGAGTTTTTGGTATACTGTCATATGTTTTTCTTCCCATAATAACAGCATTGTATCCATTACCAATTGTTTTGTTTTTAAAAAAACGCATATCCTCCTTTAAACTCCATGGTATCATACCATTTATACCAATACCGCGATTTTTACACATTGCTACAATAATATTCATTTTTAATATAAATATAATCAAATATATTTATATACATGTCAAACATATATAAATTCCACCACGTAATTGGTGATAATATTAAAAAAACATATGTATTTAATGACAAAACAAGTAAAAATAGCAAAACAAAAGATATTCCAATCTACAATGACGACATGATAATTAACATTAAACATAAATTAAGTAGTTTATTTGACAATCAATCCCATCATGAAATTTACATGTTCTGTAAATCAAAAGACATTTTAAACCAAACGGTTTATTATCAAATCCTGACACAAGATGATAATATTAAATTAACTACCGACATTTATAAGCGTTTTGTAAGTAATATTGCTATTGAAAACAACTTTTTAAAAAAACCAAACACAATTGCAACCAAACAATTGACTAGTTTTTACAAAAACAAACAACTATGGAACAAACAACACAATGTAATTACACCCATCGGAGTAAATGCTTTTCACCGAAGAAAGTATATTTTCCATCACAATCCTTATGCATGTAACAAACAAGATGAATACATAGCAAGTGACATAAAAAAGTTTATAAGCACCGAAAACAAAAAACTACTTTTCAAGTATAAACCAGAAAATAACGAAATATATTTTTGCTTTGCGGACGAACTATTGCGTTTTATAAACCAATCAAAACAAAATAACAACAACAACAACAACATATCAGAAGACTATCTTATACAACTATACTTTCCTTCTTTATTTAACCAAAACATTTCATCATTAAGTGACATTGAATCCTTTAAAGTAAAATTAAAATCAGATTCAACAAAGGAGTATAATCAAGTTTTCAAAGATTATAACAAAAACGTTGATTTGCTACACCGATACTCTAATACACTTAAAGACCAATTAAATTACCACATCAATTCTATTTATTTTACCATACACCCTATGGAAACCCTACAACTTCCATTAGAGGTTATATTTAAAAAAATAAATTCAAGTCAATTGTTGCCTTTGGTAAAATACAATCCAGGAAAAGACTTGGAAAGTATTTACCGACTTTACACAAACGACTACATTTCTAACAAAGGTCTCAAAATTCCATCATTATATGTTGAAAACAATGAAAACAGTAGAAAAATAAAGCAAATTGCATCTAATATTTTATACACAAACCGTATTGGATTTTACTTAGACCTTAAACATTTAAAAACCCCTATTGATGAAGAGTTATACTGTATTTTATTAGACAACGGAGATATTCAAGTAAAACTAAAACTTTCTAATAATATAAAGTATGATATTCACCAACTAGAAAAAACGTTTCACCCCATCATTAAAACACACATTATAAATGTTATAAATACATTTGTTCAAAAGAAAAGCATTTACCATTTCGAGTCATTGAAGGATAACAATGTCGAACTTAACAACATTGATGTAGTGTATTCAACTGACTACACAGATACATTATCTTTTCAAAACTTAAAATGCACTTCGTCTGTATTTTCCGTGATAAACAAAAACAAAAAGAAAAACCAATATGATTTAACGTATAAACGAGTGTCATTTTATCAAAAAATGAATGATATTCAATCCTTTATCAATACAAAATTACAAGAAGCGATTTCCATAGAAGAAATCAAACAATTGGTTATGAGCAACTTTAATATTACAGAAGAAAAAGCAGTTGAAATAATGGATGGATTTTTAAAAGAAATTCGTTTGGCTACCGACGCATTTGAAAACCGAAAAATAAAGGTAGAAGACAACCCTGGATTCAACATACACATTGAAACCAAAAACATAGACTATGTAAATGTAAAACTACAACGATTGTTTGAAATCAAAAACATAAACGATGTTACCTACTTGTCCGATGATATAATTAAACAATACTTGATGTCTCTTATAAACATTAATCAACTCGACGAACCATTAAAAGAATGCACCAAAAAAATAAAGGAAAAGAAAATAGAAGAAATAAAGGAAATTTACGAAAACCCACTGGAAGATGCCAAAATAGGTTTTGACAGCGATGATGATGACGATGATATGTTTGATTTAATGAGTGGATTTGAGGAAGAAGAAAAAAGCAAAGAAACCAGCAAAAGCAAAAGCAAAGAAACCAGCAAAAGCAAAAGCAAAGATGACGAATCAATTGATTTAAACGACATAGATATTCAAGATGACGAAGAAGAAGACGAAGACAACGACGACAGCATTAGTATTGGGTTAGACTCACTTACTGGAAATTTAGAGGACGAATCACCTTCTATATCACTTTCTGGTGGTAACAAAGCACAATTAGACCTTACTTCTATAAAACTAAAAGGTTCTAAAAACTGGTTTACAAATCGATTGCGAAAACGTCAACCAGACATATTTGTTATGTCAAAAGAAGACGAGAAAAACAAAAATTATGTAAAGTATTCCAAATCTTGTCAATGGCAATACAAAAAACAACCTATCATTTTAAACGATGATGAATTGAAAAAGATAGATAAAGCAGACAAATCTTCCAATTCAAAATCCTATGATGGACACATTAACTACAACGGATATAACTATATATGCCCACGTTATTGGTGTTTTAAAGACGATGATGGAACTTCAAGAAGTATATCATTTAAACAAATCAATGAAGGAGAGTGTGGTGGTTGGGATGCGGTCAATCCAAAAGAAGCAAAATCCCTTCTCCCCAACAAACGAATTGTGGAATTAACCGATGATAGAATGCATAATCCATCAAAATCAAACAATCCTTTGGTTTATAAACCACTTTATCCTTTCTTACAAAAATCGGAAAATCATCCAAAGGGGTTTTGCGCACCTTGTTGTTCTCAGGTTCCATTGGAAAACGAAGGATTTCCAGACGAGTCAAAATCATCCAGAGATGAAAAAAAGAAAGGACAGCAATTGTATTTTGAACATTTATATAATCCAGGAAATACAAAGGGAACAATTGTAGTAGACAAAACATTTGAAAACGATAAACAAGTTAATGAATTTGTAAAACAATGGGAAGGGTTGGGTCCATCTTTTAAAATAACTAAAAAAGGAAAGCATGTTAAGATTATTGATATTGGAAAACAAGACAAGTCTGTATCAAAATTAAATAAAATAGACTTAATACCCAAAAACAAAAATACACCAGAAAATCCTACCCGTGAAGATATCGACAAAATATTGGCAAGAACAAAAAACAACAAACGGTTTAATACTTGCACCAACAAAACGCAACAAACACAACAAACTACACCATCCTCTGATAAAAAAGGAAAAAAATCAACAACAATAAAGAAAAAAAGAAAAACAAAGAAAAGCAAAACGCTTAATAGTTTATCTTTACTAAAAAGAGACGTAGACGATGAAGCAACCATTACAAAAGACCCAACTCCCATTACTAACTTTACACAACAACTAAAAACACAACAACTAAAAACACAACAACTAAAAACACAACAACAACAAAAAACACAACAACAACCGCAACCAAGAAAACAGTGGCAAAAAAGAAAGTTAAACCATTTTTGTTTGAATTTCCATTGAAAACACCAAACACATTTGGATACTTAAAGCCTTCACTTCAAAAATTTATTCAATACGACACCACTTCTATTTGCTACAATAATCCACCCAATGATTCATCTTTAAAACCAAACGCAAAGTGCTTGCTTCGTTTAGGAGTTAAGAAAAATTCAAAACAATCCTTTGTTGAAGCAATCGCCGCAATTCAAAACAAGTCATTGTCGCAATTTAAATTACACCTCTCTAAAAAAATAACTGTTTCCAAGTTTATTATTGCTTTTAAAGGACAACTTATTGATTTGTTTTACGACTCCAATAAAAAGGTAGACCCAAAAACAAAGAAACAGATTATTAAATCCATAGACGAAAACATCATCAACGATTTTATTTTAATGGAGCATGTGGGAGAGAAATTAATCAATGCTTACATCAACTTTATTGCTTACTTAAAAGACGATACAATTCTAATAAACTATAGTTATTTGTGGGATTTTATAAGCAAACCAACGGATAAAAACAATGCTGGTGTCGTCTTTAAAAATGGTATTAATTTAGTTATTTTTAACGCACCTCAAGACGATATCACCGATAAAATAGAAATAATTTGCCCCAAACACACCTTTACCAATGAAATATTTTCCGAATTTAAACAAACCATTATGATGTATAAAGAAGGGTCTTACTTTGAACCTATTGTATTGTATAACAATGAAACAGACATAACACAAGTTTTATTTGATTACACAACCCTTGTATCTGAAACAATGTTAAATACACTATTTACAGATATCAAAAACAAAATGGTAGAAGGGTGTAGTTTAAAACCTAGTATTCCTGATAAATACGATTATCGTCGCAATGTTTCCGCAAAAAAGGTCATCGAAACACTTTTAACAATAGACAAAACATCCATTGTAAAACAAGTAGTCCATTACAACTACAATACTGTTGGTATTATAGCACAAGTAAACAAATCATCTGTTTACATTCCTTGTCACCCATCACCCATAATAATTGATATGGACTATGAATACTACGATTCACCAAGTATTTTGTTTGATGCAGTAGAAACATTTAATACATTAACCATACTGGCAAAAACACACAAACTACCTTGTCTTCCTATAAAAATCCTACTAACCGATAAAACAAACATTACTGGTTTTATCACAGAAACAAATCAAGTAGTACCAACCAAACAATTCGATTATGATGCTGAACTGTTTGTTATGAAATCCCGCAATGGTAAGGTTATACCAAAACATAAAAGCATTATTGATATTAAGGAAAACAATGAATATTTCTCAGACAAAGAAGTTATGAAAAAGTCAATAGAAGACATTCAACGCATTGTTACCGTTCGCAACTTTTTATTAGAGAAAAACTTTTACAATTGTTACCGCAACACATTTAAAATGCATATTGGTAAAGAAAACAATGGCAACTTAAGACAAAATTTAATTGATTTGTTAGACACCACAGTAAAACAAAAAACAGCAGACACATTAAAACAATACAATGTGAAATTTAACCAGGTTAAAAAAATAGTAGACAAGATTATAACGGAAAAAGTGGTAGAATTTGCCATTTACAAATCTACTATTTTAAATGAACTGTATAAAAAAGTTAAAGAAGGTATCAATATATGTATGTCAAACAAAAAGGCCAATATCATGCCTTTGAAAAATTTAATAGACAAGTCAAACAACAAAGAACGATACGCTACCAAACTAATAGACGAATTGATACGCTATCCTAGACTAAGAGATTACATGTTGTATAATAAAAGCACTACGTCTATTGACATTATAAACTATTCAACTACTAAAAATGAAATAATCATTTTAGAAGAAGAAATGTTTAACAACTATTTAACCGACGTTACATTGGAAAGTAAAAACAAATACATTAACACAAACCAATTGGGTTTTACAAAACCTATTGTATCAAAAACATACAAAACAAGGTTCGACATTAACTACAAAACCTATGCTGAACCCGATGAAGAAAAAAACAGCAATATAAAATTAACGTATTACACTCCCAAAGACCCCATCACTGCTCCAACAGACATAGACAAGTATGTTTCCAACAATGTAAAAGACACGTCACGGCTATGTGTACCAACATTTAACACCAATAAAAATATAATAGCAAAGTTCTTTAACAACTACAACTTAAATACTTATTTAAATTATCATAAAATTATTGCCCCACGAATTGAAGATACAAAGGGTGGTGTTAAAGAAAACTGCACATGGAATATTGTTCAAGAAATGTATAAAGATTATTACAACACCTCTATTACTAAAATGGATTTATGTAAAACCCTTGTTTATATTCTTAAAAGCATACACGATGATAAAATGTTTGTTACAAAACCAGGCGCGGTTAAAGACATATTTAATTATTCAAAAATATTGGAAATAACACGTCGCACCGAAGGATTGAGAGATTGGTCTAGAATAGAAGAGGTTGAAGATTCACAATGGTCACATTTATTTACAATTGTATCCAATAAAGACTACTACATCACTGAATTTGAATTGTATTTGCTTTGTGAGTATTTTAAAATACCTTGTGTAATACATGGAACTGTTGAGAAAAAGGAACCATTGTCTATATATAAGAAATCAAAAATACAATATTATGACCCATTATATACTACATTTAATACTCATTATTTGGGTAAAAAACCATCCGACAAAGACATCAAACAAATTAAAAACAATCTGTATACCAATAAAAATAAAGAAACGTTTTGTTATGTTGTAGGTTACATACAAATAAGATTAAGTGATTATTACAATAAAGCAGGGGTTAAAAACAATCAAGGATTAAACAAATATTTATCCAAAGAATACAGAATACCATTTGATGTAGGATTAATGAAAACACCGGATGATAGTTTTAAAATAGAATTGAGCAACGAGTATATGAAATCATTGTTGAAACATAGTATAACTCCTAGTATAAAACAATACACCGAATTAATATTTAAATCTACCAGTGATTCTACCAAAGACAAAACAACCATTCCCACAATTTATGAAAGTTTCAAAAATGAAGTTGAATTGTTTAGAAAAACAAAACGAAACAAAGGAAAAAAAGAAAAATTAATACTAAAATTAAAATAAGATAGCGCAAATTAACACACCTATACATTACACACCTATACATTACACACCTATACATTACACACCTATACATTACACACCTATACATTACACACATGCATTGTATTATAATTAAATATAATACAATCCAAAATATTTACCTACTTGCCTATCTACTTACCGTATGTATGGTTTCTTACATTATTAATTAAACATCCTCATATTAAAATTATTATTATTGTTATTCCGTGTATTTCTGGAATTTGGGGTTCTATTTAACGTAAAAGATGGTGTAAATGGGTCAGACGTTCTTCTACTATTTAAATTTATATTAAACAAACTACCATTTCTATAATTAACACTATTTAATACTGGTTGATTTGAATTAGATGTATTTGTATGTACCTCTGGAACAACGCTACTTATAGGTCGTCTTCGTGCTTCCCTTCTCTCTCCTATACGCAATGGACGAATTACATTGTTATCAGTATTATTATTTGTATTATTATTTGTATTATTATTTGTATTATTATTTATGTTTGTATTTCTACTTGAAACTATGGGCGTAGAAGTTCTATTGGAAATACCACTATTTTGTTCTTCAACAATAGAAGAAAGAGATAAAGGAGGAGGCATAATACTAGGAGTATTTAATTCTCCACTTGAACGTGTCAATATTCTTGATATACGAGACGATAAACTCGACTCCGCACTCCATTCCGATATACGTATCGGTCTTTCCCTATAATACGAAATATCATCATTGGATTCAAAATATCGTTTCAATCCTCTCTTTGCTTTGTTTTTACATCTTTTCTTCTCTAATGGATGACAACAATATTCTCCATACAAATAATTTTTTAAGTAAGGCGTTAGTTTAATTACAATCTTGGATTTTTCTCTAAACGTGAAAGGTGTTCGTAATATTATATAATTTAAGTATTCGCGGTATTCATGCATCATGTTTAATATATTTTCAAATTTTTCATACGTTGACCCATTCACAATAAAATCATCAATTGCGACATTTTTTAACAAAGCATAATTGTCATACGCAAAACGCTCCAAATCAAACTCTGCTTCGAAAAATAATGTAATCCATTTTGGTATATGAAAATGACTATACAACAAACTTAAGTATATATTATACAAATTATGATTAGAAAACTCAATATTCGTGTATGGGTTTTTCATTTTAATTGGTGAACAAAACATGTTTTCACACTTTGTTAAGCACCCTACCCATATACTAATTATGTCACTTAAACGAAAATAGTAAATTGTATCATTAGAAAACAATTCTATTTTTTGGTTGTCTTTGATAATGGTTAAATCATTAAAAAACAAATCATACTTAACACTTCGCTTTGCTTTCTTTAATTTATACAAGTATGCAAACCTATTTATCGCATTTTTTATTTTCTTTGCTTTTATGTAATTATTCATTAATGTAATAGAACGATTGCTTCTATCAACCAATGGATTATCACTATTTACCTTTGTATAAAAAAACATTAAATCATTTTTGGTTTTTGTTAAAAAAATATATGCTGGTATGGGTTCATTGTTTTTTCTATACACTTTTTTAATGTAATAAGATATGTTAGACATTGGGTTCTTTAATACATATACATAATAATATAATATTACACATATTACATACCACAACATTAAAATTTAATAAAAATTAATAAAAATTAATAAAAATTAATAAATAAATAATTGTGTTATTTATTTATTAAATATATTTTCTTTTATTTTATTTCTGTTTATTTCTTATTGTTCACTACTTACAAATCCAAATCATAATCATCGTCCAATGTTCCAGTATTGCTTTCATTTAAGTTTGTAGTAGAGTTTCCAATAGAGATGTTGTTAATGCTACATTCATTGGTGGGGTCTTCTTCTTCTAATATTTCATCAATAGAAGTTTGCTTTTTGTATTCAGAAGAAGATTGTATCATAGACAACTTCTGTGTATTCAACAACACTTGGAAACTACCAGTTCCAAAATAACCATTCTGACCACACATAATATTCGACGATACACCAGTCATCAAATCCAACTCAGCATGTCTGGCGGCCTTCAAGAACATTTCTGGTGTTTCTTCAAACGACGCCTTAGCAATAGGACCAATATCATCATTGTTAATACCATGTCTAAATATACTTACCATCTTTTTAGAACACGTCATTCGGTCTGCCAACATAGAAGTATGGTGATAATTGATATACGTTCCATCAAAACTAATTGCTTCCAACAATTCATTGTAAATCGCCTGTCTAGCGGCCTCAATACCCAACGTTCTATACACTTCTTGAATATCATTACTGGTTGTATTATTAACATCAATATCATCTTGTGCCAATATATCAATCATATTGGTTCCTACTGTATCCAATACCCATATATCTTTTGGAACATAATTTCCATTCTCCTTTGTCATATGACCAACAACCTTTCTTAAAATAATCTTTGGTATATTTTTCACACCACGAAGAATAATGTTGTCCAACATAACATTTTGAATGTGTTTTAGTTTAAATATTTCGTCGGTTTGGTCCAATGTTTTTACTTTATACTTTTCCTTGTTAAATATACGCACTCGAAATATCAACTTTTTATCATTGAAATCATTAAAGACACATTGAACTTGCTCCTTCATTGAATTTTTAATCGCAAAATCAACATCGTCCATGGTAATATTTTTCTCCAACATCAACTCACGCGACATTTCAAAACGCAATATCCATTTCGAATATCCTTCTCCACACTTTTCGGTATCGGTTTCTACTCCAATATTACTCAACATGGATTCATACGTTAAGAACTTGTCAATCAACTCTTTGTCTTCTTCCACCAATGTTTCGTCCATTTTGGGGTCAAAACAAATCGTAACCGTATTTACAATATCACGCAAATTCGTGTATTCCAATTTATACTTAATTTCTTGTGCTTTTTCAATATTTTCACGGTCTTCATCATTCAACATAATAGTAACCGATGGATTTTTGGGATTTTCTGAAAGAGACAATATCTCTTCAATTCTAGGAACCCCACGTGTTACATTGGATTTACTAGCTACACCTGCAAAATGAAATGTGTTTAGCGTCATCTGAGTGGTTGGTTCTCCAATACTCTGTGCCGCAATCATACCACACATTTCTCCTGGATGTGCTATTGCTTTTTTATAGTTATAGACCAACATCTCCATGTAAACCAATAACGCCTTTTTAGTAAATCTGTGCATTACCAATAACTTTTTAGGAGACAAGTTGAAATACCACGCAATCTTAAACAATTCAGTTGGTTTGCTTAAAGCGTTTTGTTCCAACTTTTTATAGGTTTCATCTACAATATTATAAGCATCCAATGGAGTAATATCAACCATATTACTTCCCAACGACAATTGTTCAATAACGTTGTTCATCAAACGATTGAAATGGACTGGAATATGAACAACCGCCTTTCCTTCATGATTAAATACATGCGTAATCAAATCTTCTCTAACATTAATCATCATATCAATCACTTTTTTGGTTTTGTTGTTTAGTTTAACCTTTTCCTTCTTCATCTTACTAATAGTTTTCTTTGTAAATACAGACAATATATCATTGTCTTTAATGTTTTGGGGGATTTGATAATGCATGTAAATGTCTTCGAGTGTCATCTTAACCAACGGCAATGGTTGATTTTCCACATTCATAGGAGATATGTTGTCATCTCCATATGCGAATTGAACCACCTTATTTTTGTTGTTGCGAATCGTCATGTCATAGGTTAGTTTCAAGTCTTCTAATCCTTTAATCAATCTACGCTGAATATAACCTGTTTGTGAAGTTTTAACTGCTGTATCAATCAATCCTACACGACCACCCATAGCATGGAAATACAATTCTTCTGGTGTCAATCCCTGTATAAACGAACTTTCCACAAACCCTCTCGCTTCTGGCGAGTCATCGTATTTTTTAAAATGAGGCAGTGTTCTATCTTCAAATCCATATGGAATTCGCTTACCATCTACGTTTTGTTGACCCAAACACGAAACCATCTGAAGTATATTAACATTTTTACCCTTACTACCAGCATTTACCATAATCAAGAATCTGTTGTCTTTGGATAAACTTTTTCTACCAATCTTCCCCGCCTCTTCTTGTGCGTTGTTTAAAATAGAATTAACCTTTGTTTCAAACTCAATGGAATTCGACTTACCAGTATTGTTTTCAAACACTGATAAATGAAGTTGGTCAATTAAATTATACACTTCCTTTTTCTTCGACGACATCACCGTTGTGATTTTCTCATTGGTATTGTCATCTGCTATCAAATCACTAACTCCAACACTGTAAGAACTAGTTTTCATGTAATCGTTTACTAAGAATTGTAACTTATCAATAAAGTCCGATGAACTACGATGTGAAAAGTCATTAAATATGCTTTGGATAAATCCTTTGGAACCACTACCCAATACACCCTTGTCCATTTGTCCTCTTAGATACTTACCATTTACAATCTCCACAATGTTATTGCTTGTTCTTCTATCTTCATCGCCATCAAATTGTTTGTTGGCAAATTTAGTGGAAAGGGGAGGAAATATTTCCGACAACAATTCAAAGTTACTGGTCATTTTGTTTGGGTCGCGAAACAATTCTATATTTGGTTTATTGTTCGACATCATCAAGTTCATTGCCTCACGTGAGTTAAAACTAATGCCTTTTCTTGTAAATCGATAACACCCCAACAAAGAGTCTTGAAATATACCAATAATAGAAGCGTTATTTGCTGGACTAATTATTTGGTGTGGAATAGCTGCCAAATGCAACAATTCCGCTTGACTTTGCTCGTCTTGAGGCATATGCAAGTTCATTTCATCTCCATCAAAATCAGCATTGTATGGTTTGGTATCCGCTACATTCATACGAAATGTATTTCCAACCTTCATTACTTTAGCAATATGACACATCATAGACATTCTATGTAATGTGGGTTGTCTATTAAACAATACTGGATCGCCATCCAACATATGACGATGAACCACATCTCCTGGTTCCAACTTCACTGAGTTTCTATCCACGTATCGCAACGAAATACTTTCTCCGTTTTCACGCTGTAGAATGTTAGCACCCGGATATTTGTCTGGTCCATTCAACATTAATTTGGTTAAGAAGTTAATATTGCGTTGGTTTACTTTGGCTGGAAAGGTAATGTTTTTAGCAATCTTTAAGGGGACCCCTAACTCACGAATACTAAGTTGTGGGTCTGGACCAATTACTGAACGAGCACTGTAGTCTACTCGCTTTCCCATTAAGTTTCCTCTTACACGACCCTGTTTTCCAACCAATCGCTCCTTAATTGATTTCAACGCCCTACCAGAACGCTGTGCGACCGATGCTACACCAGGTATGCGATTGTCTACCATAGTAGCAACATAGTATTGAAGTACCGTAGACCAGTTTTCAATCTGTTTTTCCGGAGCATTGTTTTTCATTTTATCTTTCAAGGTATTGTTGATTTTGATAATGTGAACAATTATATGTGATATATCGTCTTCGCTTCGCTGTTGTGCGTCATGTTTTACCGATGGTCTCACCGCAGGTGGTGGAACCGCTAATACTTGACATACAAACCATTCTGGACGAGACCAAATAGGACTAAATCCCATAAAGTTTATATCTTCATCGGTAAACCGACGAAACATTTTTATAACCATTTCAGGAGTGATGCGTATGGTTGGTTTTTCATTGACATCACCGTCTCCATTTTTAATATTATTTTGATTTTCCCATTCTGCATATATATTTGCTAAATCTTGTTTGTATATTTTACGTGGTTGTAAAGCACCACAACCCCCATGTATGTCTTCACCACAGCGAGAAACTTTACTTGCGATGGAAAATACATAATCCCAACGGTCTTTATTACTCATTTTAAGACAGTGTTTATGCTTTTCTTTATTGATTTGTAGTTTGCTACATTTAAAACAAACACATCTCAATATTTTTTTAACCATTTCAATATACTGAATGTAAAATACAGGACGAGCCAATTCAATGTGTCCAAAATAACCCGGTGTTTGCATGTAATTTAAACCATCCGTAGGACAAAGCAAACCAGGGTCTAAAACACCCATACGAGGGTCAAACAAACCACCGATACATGGTTTATTGTTAGCGTATGTATCTCTACTGGTAATTTCAGCAACTGAACCCTTTCTTATCTCTTCAGGGCTTAGTACACTGAATTGTATACCAATTATTTTAGACGGATTTAAATCACTACTTTTTCCTGAATAACTCATCTTTATATTTATAAGAGATTATAGATATTACTTTTATATCAATTTTATTGGTTTTTAATTACTTATTTATAATCCACTTAACTATGGTATTTGTTTTTTTATGATAAAATTGATTTCAATTAAAAAAAATATTTAAAAGATATATTTTATTATTAAATAATGCCACGTGATTCCGATAAAAGAAAAAACATGTCTAAGAAAAACAAAGAAGAATTTTCAGGAAGCGAAAGTGATAGTGAGTATGACTATATTGAAGAAACTATTCGTGAAAATCCTAATATCTCTGCTAAAGAAATCAATAAAATGATTTTAGACATATTTCCTTTAAAATCCAAAAAAGAAAAGTTACAGCAACTTGAGAAAATCAAAAAATTTAAAGCAAATGAGAAGCGGAAACATATGAAAAATTCTCGTAAAACCAAGTCAAAGAAAGGTAATAAGCGAAACAAACAAGAAGCGGAAAGTGAGTTTGAAACAGACGATGAGCAACAAGAAAATTTAAAGCGCTCATTTGAAAAGTTGAAGCGTAATAAATACAAGCAAAATGGTCCTCTTACAAAAAATCAAATTCGTGAAACAAAACAAGGCAAAAAGAAAACACAACAAAAAGAGCGAAAAAAAGGAAAAAAGAAAAATAAAAATAAAAAACTACCTTCCCAATTACATCGTTTAGAAGGCGTAAATAAAAAGGTTAAACGACGCAAGTCAAAACGTGCAAATAAATCAAAGTCTAAAGAAGAAAGTGAGAGTGATAATGAATACGATGACGAGCAAGAATGGGAAACTGTTGAAGAAGAGGAAAGCGACAGTGACACCGAAGAAGAAGAGGAAAGCGACAGTGATTATTTTCCAGAAAATGAAGACGATGAACTTGACAACGATGAACTTGACATGCTTAAAGACGGTAATATGAAATTCAATATCATATTTACTACTGGAGGTATGGGCGGTGGTCCAATGTCAATGGCGGAGTTTAATGAATTTGATGACGAATACGATTTTATGGGAGGTGGCGATGATTATTACGAAGATGAAGACGAGTATGACGACCAAGAAGAATACATTACTAGCAGTGACAGTGACAGTGACAGAAGCGAAATGGATACAAAAAAGTCAAGTTCTAAATCAAAGTCTTCATCTAAGAAAAACAAAACTAAGTTTGTTAAAAACGAAGTTGTTATGGTAAAGTTAAAGGAATGGAGTGATTTCTACAAAGGAACAGTAGTAAAGGTTCATCAAATCAAAAATAAAGAAACCAAAAAGATGGAAGTAACTTACGACATTGATTTGGATGATGAAAACGGGGAAGAGTTTGAAACCGTTATAGACGTTCCTTCTACTAGGATGAAGAAAGTAAACAAAGAATCTATGGAGTTTGAAAAACTTATCAGTGAAATGAAAGAAATCGCTTCTACAAAAAAGAAGGGCAAAAAAGCTTATCAAAGGAAAATAGACCAAATTGTAAAGGCAGCAGAGAAACATGAAAAGAAAACTGAAAAAAAAGAAACTAAGAAAAAGAAAAAAAAGCATATGACAAAGTTTAAATCACTGTTGAAAGCAAAGGCACCAATGAATGAGTTTAAATACTTTAATGGGTTAAATGTAGAAGAACAAAAGATTATTTTGAAAAAGATGAAGGATTTAAACGAGTATGATAATGTAGAGAAACCATACCGACTTCAGTTGATTGAATCGGATATTCCAGTGGAATATAAGTCGTGTGCCATTAAGAAAATCAATAGTTTAACTTACATGGACCCTGGTAGTGGAGAATACTACAAAATCAAACAATGGGTAGACACTTTTATGAAGATACCGTTCAACAGACACAATCAACTACCAATTACAATGGCGGATGGTCCTGAAAAGTGTAAAACCTTTATGGAAGACGCAAAAGCATCATTGGATGGTGCTGTTTATGGTTTAGACGATGCGAAAATGCAAATCATGCAGATTGTTGGTCAATGGATATCCAATCCAGACAGTGTTGGTAATGCGATTGCGATTCAGGGTCCTATGGGAACGGGTAAAACAACACTGGTTAAAAATGGTATCAGTAAGATATTGAACAGACCATTTGCTTTTCTGGCGTTGGGTGGTGCTACTGATAGTAGTTTTCTAGAAGGTCATTCTTACACATACGAAGGTAGTTCATGGGGAAAAATTGTAGATATATTACTTACCAGTAAGTGTATGAATCCAGTGATTTACTTTGATGAGTTGGACAAAATAAGCAATACACCAAAGGGTGAAGAAATTGCTGGTATATTGACACACTTAACTGATTTAACACAAAACTCCCAATACCATGACAAATACTTTTCCAATGTTGACTTTGACTTAAGCAAAGCGTTGTTTATATTTAGTTACAACGATGAATCAAAGGTAAATAAAATCTTGTTGGATAGAATGTATAAGATTAGAACCAAAGGATATGATACCAAACAAAAGATTACTATTGCTAATGATTATTTGATTCCTAGTATTATTAAAAACGTAAACTTTAATAAGGAAGATATTGTGTTTCCAAATGAAACATTGGAGTATATTATTAATGAAAACACAGAAGGTGAAAAGGGTGTAAGAAACCTGAAACGTGCGTTAGAGATTATTTACACCAAACTTAATCTTTACAGATTGATGAAGGAAGACACTACGTTGTTTGAAAATCAGAAAACGTTTAAAGTAGAGTTTCCTCACACAGTTACGGTTGAAAATGTAAAGGCATTTATAAAGAAAAACGATACCACGACGCAACCACCATTTGGTATGTATCTATAATCCTATAACTTAATTAAATCCTATAACTTAATTAAATCCTATAACTTAATTAAATCCTATAAAATAAAAATAACAATAACAAATATGTTATTTTTATTTGATGTTATCTTACTATTTACTTGTCTCTAACTTTCCTACCATACAATTCATCATGTTTACCATATCCATCATATTGTTTTTGATATCAACTATATTTGTATCAACATTGGTAGATGTTTGGGTTACTGTTTTGGTATTTTCATTGTGTACAATGTTGTTAAGTTTTATGTTTCCAATATGAATTTTACCATCCAATGATTGTTTTTGTATGTGTGGTATTTCAACCGTAGGTTCCATGGACTGGTATTCAGGAATTGTAGTATCACTTATTTGACTTATTTCATCAACATCTCCTATACTAATACCTGTTGTCCCCACTACATGTCTAATATCCGATGTTTTTGCAATATCGTTTACTATGTTGCGTTTATCATAGTTTAATAACTTAGACGCCATTTCACATTTAAAGGTTTCATGGTCTGTATCGTGTGGTAGTGGATTGACTTTATCGTATTCGGTATAAAAATCAATGTATGCTTTGGAGTGAAGTTGGTTTACTTGTGTATATAAAGAACCGTTTGTATCAACAGAGTCTTTTACCCAACCTTCGTTTTTGTCTTTCACCATAAAGTTTCTTCTTTTTTGGTCGGTACAATGGATTGGTCGCTCTGTAATCGGTATGTCTTCTAAGTTTTTCAATACCTTTTTTGATATAAAATTATCAATCATTTGATTGTCGTTTACTATATCATTAAGTTGAAATGATATGTTTTCAACAAAGTCTTGTAAACTTTGAGCGTTGTTACAGTATTTATCTAAGAAAAAGTTAATAGATATGTTATTGTTTGTGATAACATTTTTAGTTCCCAACATACCACTATCAACTGCTTCAGTAATAGAAGTAGTTAGTTTGGTCATTTGCTTGGTTAAGTCATCAAGTTTAGAACTATTTATCTTTGTTTCATTGGATGTCTGTTGCTGTTGCTGTTGCTGTTGGGAGTAACACGTCGCTTTTTTTTTGTGATATCTTAATCCGCTTCTATCTTTGTATTGTTTGTTGCATATATCACAAACATACATCGTATTAACACTTTTTAACACTTTTTTAACACTTTTTTCTACGTTTTTCCCCGCCATTCTCTTATGTTTTTTAGTGCTTAAATGTTTATTGTAGTGAGATTTTTGTGACGCGGTATAGTCACAAAACTTACAAAAAAATCTTTTCTTATTTTTAACACTTTTTACACTTTTTTTCTCCATTTTTCTACGGTATATATAAAATTATTATTTTATTTTTATGTTTTGCAAATTAATTTGTTATTTTCCTTCAAAAGTCAAAAAAAGGATCCAAAAAAAGGCACCATTAGAAAAAAAGGATCCAAAAAAAGGCACCATTAGAAAAAAAGGATCCAAAAAAAGGCACCCTTAGAAAAAAAAAAGTTGTTCTAATGGTGCCTTTTTTTGAATAGTGCCTTTTTTCGGTGCCTTTTTTTGCTAAAATTTAACACTTTTTAACACTTTTTTCTACGTTTTTTCTACGCTTGCATGATTTTTCGTTATGCTTTGAAGGTGATATTTTTTTTCGTATTTTAAGATGATAAATGGTAATGTAACTGTTTTGATTTTTTTTCAAAAAATTTAACACTTTTTAACACTTTTTTCTACGTTTTTCTACGCTTGCAAAGATTTTGGCCAAAAATCTGCAAAAATTGCCCATTTTTTTCGAAAAAATCGGTCAAATAGTGCCTTTTTTTGCGATTTTGCCAAATTTTTTTTGTCATTTTTGAAAAAAAGGCACCATTAGGAAAAAAATTCATTTCACACCATAAATGGTAAGGTGATTGTAAAACGCGAAAAATCACCAAACCACAATTAAAAAAAAGGATCCAAAAAAAGGCACCCTTAGAACGATTTTTTTACCAAAAGTTTTTTCAGATCTGGGAAATGGACATTTTCAAAATGTCCAAAATGAAATCTCAAAAAACTTTTGGGAAAAAAATCGTTCTAAGGGTGCCTTTTTTTGGATCCTTTTTTTTAGTGCCTTTTTTTACAAATATTTCTGCAGAAAATTCCATGAAAGAATTGGATTAAAAAATAGGGTAGATACAGAAATGTGATCCGCGCCCAACTTTTTGTATTTTTCCGCCTGCTCCACATTTCTCACTCCTCCGCCAGCAATCACCACTGTGTCTGGATACGTCTTCTTAATGTATTTCACCAACTTTGACGTGTACGGTATCAACGACGGTCCCGACAACCCTCCATATTTCACCGGCAACGTATTACTACAATGAAATTGACGAAACCCTTCTTTGTAATATGTATCAATCAACTTTGTTTCACAAACCGGACTTAGTTTCACAATGCACCAATCCCTTTTATCATTGATAAACAACGACAACCCATCACTCACCAAATGCTTTTCCGTATTAGGACAACTTACATTTAACTCAATGTCCATGTCTTCTGGTATCTTGTTCAACAAACTTTTAACGTCGCTTTCTTCTAGAATCGCCACACTGATTATCTCTCCCTTTTTATACGTTTCTATTGCATAATCAATTCCCTTATTCCTCAATCCAATCTTATTGACCCAACCACCACAGAATGGCGAATAACGCAATGATTTAAAAATATTAACAATCAATCCCTTTCTTTCGTATAGGGTAAAACTACCTCTTATTGGTATAGTGTTTTGTATATTAAGATAATTACCAAATGGTGGATTGATAAAAAGCATCTTATATATTTTATTGACAATTGATTTTAACTAATTTTTATAAATTGACAAAAAAACTCGACCTATATTTTACATTAAACCAAAACAAGTAAATCTTACAATAAACAAACAATCAAACAAACTCAATCCCTACAAACTTACAAACCAATATGTCGCAAACTCAATCCCTACAAGTAAAACTTTACTCTAATACATCTCTTCAATGTTCCAATATTGATACAATTAAAGAGTTTATGGAGAAAAACCATTCGTATACATGCAAACGCATGGAGTTTAAACCAGTCAATAAAAAACAAATCGCGCCTGGAAAGACAACCGTTCTTGTGGTTAAAAACTACATCCCCGACAACATGTTGTCTGTTATTGATGGCGAACTAAAAGACACCATCTTCAACGATGGTTCTTCTGAACCAAAACAAATTAACGAACTAATGACTAATTCTATTCCAACTCTTAAAAAAGTAATTGATATTGTAGACGGGGTGATTGAATGCTCGTTAAACAAATCTCATGGATTAGACCGTTTTACCATATTAACGGATGATGAAAATGGAACTACTTACTCTAATGCTACAATGACATTTCATTTGGGTGAAAACAATTATCCAGTTGAAATGAAATGGTTCAACAATACCCTTAAGAAAACAGAAGGCAGGAAAACTTCTTTTAAACTTAACAAGGGAGACTTACTCGTAATCGCCAGTGAATTCTCTGAAGGCAACGACATAAGCATTACAACCACTTCTGGTTCTAATGTAAAAACAAAAGCATCAAAAGTAGTTAAAAAAAAGGATACACAACCCAAACCACAACCAGTTGAGGAAGCTCCTTCTTCTACCGTTGTTGTAGAAGAACCAGTCATAGAGCATGTAAGCAATCTCAAAATCCATCGTAAAATCATACGCACAAAACCAAATGGTAAAATAGAAAAGGTTTGGAGGAAATCTACCTACGCATTAAAGGAAGGTGAAAAATGGTTTAATTGCTGGAAAGTAAATAAAGTCATCTACAACACTCAACAAGAAGCACTGGTTGCGGCGGATTCCATTGAAGACAAATCCACAACTACCAAAAAGGAAGTTAAGCCAAAAAAGAAGCGAGCTTCTAAAAAGACAGCCAAAAAACAACCAGTTGAAGAAAAACAACCACCATCTGTTCCTGTTGTGGAGTCAAAAACACAAGAGCCAGTAACACAGTCGCATGTAAATGAAACAGCAGATATCAATAATGATTTACCAGACGAATTGTTTGATAACTTAGACGATAATGATGATGATAATTCTGTTACTTCTTCGGTTGACTCATCTGGATTTCAAGAACATGAACAATCAGAAGACCATTATGAAATAAACTCCAATGCTTCCACAAAATCGGTTTCTCCAACTCAATCACCTGTTCCATCTGAAACTTCCAGCACAGACGAAGAAGATGCTGAAGAAATACAGACCGATGACATTACTGCAAGCAAAGAACTCAACCCTGATGAATACGAAGGAGAAAGTGTTTCAAAAACCTCACAACCTCAACCTCAACCTCAACCTCAATCTCAACCAAATGTTGTTGTTGGTGAAATTGTAAATATCCGTTTGGCGTTGACAACAGTTCCAGAAGACATTAAGTTGTGTGATGAGAATGGAGAACAAAATGGTTGTCGTAGAGTATTCCTACTATTAAATCAAAACATTAAAAACTTAAACATAGGAAAAGAGCATCGTATCGGCAATCGTGTCTATGGGTTTGACGCGGAATATCCAGTATACAATGTTCTTACTATGTAAATAAATAATAACTAATCATCTTTTCCCAAAAAAATAAAAACAACACAAAAACAAAACAAAAAACAACCATTATAAATGGTTATTTTTTGTCTAATATAATCTAATTGGAAGACACACTGTTTGCGTATAAATAACACGTCCCCATTATACCAACACACAATAACATAAATCCTAGTATAAAAATGTTAGCACCCATTATTTTTTTTCAATATAATCGTTATTCTCAAAATATTTTTATACCATTTTTTTATTAAGATTTTACTAATACCCTATTAGTGATTTTATTAAGCATTTTTTGAGTTTAAGTCATATAGCTGTTCCAATCGCAACGATATAGAATAATCGGTATTGTTAAAGTCCACCACTCTTCCCAACTCATCTAATATTGACACCTTTAACCGTGTGATATCGACCGGTCCAAAGTATTTTCTAATGTAATTGTTTTCTACATCAGGGTTTATATAGTTGTAATTTCCATCTGCCGTTTTCACCAATTTAGCCAATATGGTATTGTTGGTAAAAACAGATTCTTGAAAGGGAGAGAAAATCGTTTGAGAGTAGTTTTTGTTGTAATCGTCAATCGCCAAAAACAGATACTTACTTCCTTCTGTATTAAACATCCCCTCTGGCGAATACCCCTGAACAGTAGTTGTATTCGCCTCCCTTCTATTCACAAAATCCGTATCATAATCATAGTATTGCTTCCTATACCCTAACATCCACCCCATGTTCATCTGTATCGGTCGGTTTGGTTCATCGCTAATCCTCCAATCAATGTTGAAGCGCAATTCAATCATATCCCCATCCAAATTTTCAACTGGAATACCACCGTTACTTGTACCTCTTATATCACGGACAAAGTTGAATTTTTTGGTGACCTCATCGTAGTATGCACCTATCCGCGTCAATCTATTGTTGCTGGAGTCGTTAAACACATACTCGTTTAAGTATCGCATCAGCGTTTGAGGGGTATAAATACCGTCTTTTATTTTCACCACGTGTTTGGTTTCGTTAATGATAGATACGTCATCGCTTATCATTGCGTTATCAGCATTGTTACTGCTTACATCAAACAACTCGATTGTAAATTCATTGGTTTTGTTTAAACTAGAAAAGGTGTAATACAAGTCAGGGATTTCAGCAGATTGTAAGGTCATAGAAGTAACATTTGTAAGAGTGTTGTTTAAGTCAATATTGAAATTGGATGATTTAGTGTTGTAGTAATCCCCTCGAAACATTGTATTGATGTTTAACACAGACGCTGTAACTGTTCTATTTATTGGATTTATCTTTGAAGTTAAGTTGGATTTAGGGTTTTTCTGTATTAAAAAATGTTCGCTATGGTAGGTTTTGTTTTTTTCTAAATCACCAGTGAAATCTTGTTTTGCCACCGTAGATGTGTTGTTGAATACAATCAATTGATTCATTGCCTTTTTAAGAAATTCTACAAGAGGCAACTTTTCCGTCAATTCAATGTTTTGATTGGATTCTATTTCATCGATATAATTTAAACATTTATGATGAATATTGAGTTGATTAACTTCGCTTTCTTTTAATTCAAAAATATCATACAAATCATTTTTTGAATATTTATCTATTTGTAGGCAGAAGTCCATATAATAAATTAGTATATAATAAAATATATATTTTTATCCTTATTATCTGATTTTTCTATTAAGTTTGTTAATAACGTCAGTCCGTCCGCCATAATACATTATATCCATCTCTGTGTAAGCAAAGATAATCTTTTCTTATAATATACTAACGATGAGTGGAAGTTTTAAAAATCCTACAATAATAAATGAACAAAGAACGTCAAACGATTACATTACTTCTAAAAAAAATAAGCAAATCTTTTGTGATATCAACAATTCAAATTCAAAGGTAAACAAAACGAGTGGTGGTAAGTTGTCTCAAACGGCAGACCACGCAACTCTTATGGCAATTACAAAGGGATATCATGATTATTACCAAACGGTAGATATTTCAAATGATTTCTTTACCACATACAACGGACAAATCATACATGATGACAACTGTGTGCGATACCCCACCGATAATGTGGATGTTAGTAGTAATTATTTTGGTAGTATATTGACTACGTATAGTGAAGGGTATCAAGCAATTATTGACTCCAAAGCATTTTTCCAAAATGAATATGCCGAAACGTCTAACGCCCCCCATAACATAACAGACCAACACAAGATAGAACAAGTCAAATGTTTTAAAATGCACGGTTCCATCCAAAAAACCTAACCTAATTCAATCCATATCATAACTACCTAATTCAATCCATATCATAACTACCTAATTCAATC
>Ga0255782_10000456_pt1 | contig 36840 bp, 50 predicted proteins | sample 101ome_26_FD_179980 | JGI IMG/M metagenome (GOLD analysis project Ga0255782, IMG submission 179980) | Coastal salt marsh microbial communities from the Groves Creek Marsh, Skidaway Island, Georgia - 101408AT metaG (version 2) | ecosystem: Environmental > Aquatic > Marine > Intertidal zone >...
TATCAGTTTGTTTTTCTGTCATATCTACACCATTTACTTCGAGACTCACTTCATTTGTCACCGAAACGAGATTGTTATCTCCATAAGCATTACTAGACGCGATGAATTTTATAGGATGATTAAAGGCTAATTCTTGGACAATGTCACCCGAAGGATCATTTTTTTGAACTTGATATATCAGTATATTCTTTTCACTCGGATCAGCCAAGGCCTGTCTTTCATCTGAATCAAGAGCCACATAAGTCGCAAAAAATTTTGGTCTGTAATTTGCATTAAGATTAGAACTCCATTTTATTTTTATCCTCACATCGCTATAAGTCATAGCAATTAATGGAATACTATGTTGCCAGTTTTCACAATAGAAGAATCTAAAAGGATAAAAGTATGATTCCGAACCAAGTCCACCATGAAGCGAGGCTTGATATGACTTTGAAAAGTTGGTAGCCAACAAGTCAATTGCCAGTTCATCCGTGAATTCAGAAGTTTGAGTATCGATCTTCTGATATCCAATGTAAAGTTCCGCTTCTTCTATAACATTACTCCAGTCGGCGATAAGTTGTGATGTTGAGTTTTGTTCCACTGTCAAAAAACAATAATTTAACATATCTCCTGATCTATTAATTGTGACAGTTGAAGTTCCACCAGCCACAGGTTCACCTTCAATTTTCTGCTGCTGTTGAAATATAGAAAAATTTGTATGTCTTTTGTATGTCGATTTAAAAAAACTCACTTCTGGGCTACCTGTGATATGAATATCCTGTGCACCAATTGCTACCAATTTTGCGATAGCACCTGAACCAGACATAATTCTAATATTACAAAATAGTTTTTTTTTCAATTTTCGCAGTCATATGAATAAACCCAACAATTTTATATAATTTAGACATACTTGTCTATATGTCTAAATTAGTGGAATGTTAACTCTATACCGAGGCAAAGTCGTGTTATTATTGACATTTATTTGAGACCTTTTTACCTTTTTCTGCACAACCTTGAACGTGATTATCTCTCTTACCACCTTCACCTGTAGGATCTAAACTTTTAAAGGTGTATGTTCCTTCACCAGGAACTTGTCGTAACCAACAAGTACCTTGTTTATCATTAGTATCAGTATGATAAATACTTTGAAATCCAAATGCATTGTATCCATTAGTTTCTTTTGCTCTAAGTCTACACCCTTCGTATGTATTTATATCATATTGCCACGAATGTGTATTATTAGGGTTAATAAGACCGTACTCCATACCTATATCTTCCATTTCGGATACATCGTAATACCCAGAATACCATAAGTGACCAATACCGTCATCAAATCTAGAAAGTGTATACGTATAAGTAACCGGGGTTGGCAGTTCTCCAGTACCATGATTTCTTACATCTTCAAATCTAATCAAACCATTTTCTTTTATCGTCCACCCTGGAGCATATCTAGGTCTACCATATTTTACCGTAAGTTTTTTCACGGGTTTATCTGATGTTATAGTAAATAGTCGATCACCAACGTTATACGTATTACTCTTCCACGCACCCAGATATTCCGAACTATTCACTTTATGTTTAGGTTCTACATCGAATTCAATATCGTTATTCGTAACTGTTTTTATTAAAGTATCACTAAAATCGTATAATTTTACATTAGTTATATGTGCAGCTATATTATGTTGGGGTTGTGTTGCCAGGTAATCGAGGTGTTTAATAATAAATTCATATTTAAATGGTTTAGCATCACGTACCGCAATGGCGGATTTTACTAGTGTACTCATACTCCCAAATATTTCGTTTTGTGGTTTCCATACTTTATCGTAACGCAATAAGGTATTACCGTCTTTATCTTTAGATAAAAATTTTTTACCAAGTCCTTCTACAATGTAAAATGTATCAACACCACCAATAGTTTGTTTTACACCACCATCAGTTTGAATTATATTGAAACCATTATTGTTATTAACTTTTCTGTTATATACGGGTTTATCATAAAAGTACGGGAGTATATAGTAATTTGTATAAGTAGCTATTACATCACCCGAAGCTTTTGAAGATGAAGAAAGTTGAACAGGTACAGTGATCTTCTTAACTTCGGTTAAGTTAAATGGTGTATCTAAATGTTCTTGAGTGACTGTGAAAGAAATTGTAGTTAATTTGTTAGTATTATCGTCTATTTTATTCCAATACATATCTATAGTATTCGTACCAACAATATCTTGTTCATTTGTCAACAAAGTCATATCAGAACCTTTAAAAATTAATTCATTCGATGCATTTGATGTAACATTATCAGTTGTTATTATATCTTCGCGAACCTTATTTCCATTTGCCTTATGCACAAAAATAAGTGAACCAACAGATGCAAAAGTTGGGCCGTTCGTCCATGTAAGTTTAATATCTATATTCTTAGCTGATGCTGCACCCAATGCATACTCCGTTTTAAATATACTATATTCTTCAACTTTATCAGCGGCGTCGGCTGGGTTTAAAACTAATTCTATACCAGCATCTTTAACAGTTGGAAGGTCTCCGGTTTCTTCTGTTTCACTTGTTTTACTTTTACGTGTAAAAAAATATATAACCAAAGCAATACCAATAATAAGAAAAAATACACCCGAAAAAAAGAGGGGAGATGTTTTCTTCATTTTATACTATCACTATATATTTTTTTTTCGGTGAATATATTACATTATGATAAATCCATTCTGGAAATGGTTAAGGGGGAACGTTATGAATTTAAAATACACGACCGAGAAGGTCACGGTTTTACGCGATTGGAGACTTGCGTGTATGAATATATCTTTGAGCACACTCGTAGTTATATGGGTACTTTATTCACTATTCACAGGTAAAACATATATCGTTACAGAAGTCCCAACCGGAGTTGCAAGTGCATGGGGTCTAGGAAGTTCTATCACAGAAAGACCCCCGTTTTGCAACAATCTCAGCCCATACGCATTTAATTATTCGGCTGATTGGTATTATAAAGTACCTACGTGTGCAGAATATACAGGTTCAGAATTAATATCAAAATTACCAACTGGAAATGTTATATTTTTTACTACACATATATCACAAACTATAAAACATAGATACCCAAAACCATTAACTGGATGTCTAACAGAATCTTATGGTCTCGAAGATAACACAGTATCCCAAGATACGTGTGAACACTCAACGACGTCTAATTTTTTGGCAACTGGTATAGAAGATAGTATATTCGCATTTAACCATTACTTTGATTCATCAATTGATACCGGTTCTAAACCCATAACATATATACGAAAAGAAGGTTCGGATGAAAATATTTACACTTTCAATGAAGGACAATCCATACGATTAAAAATGTCTGAATGGTTAGACTTAGCGGGTATAGATTTAGACAAACGTCTCGATGATCAGGGTGATAAATTCACTGAAGAAATACAGGGATTTAATGGTGCTGGTAACGACACAAATACGTATCCATATGTAAGAACAAGCGGTTTACGTTTGAATATTAAAGTAAAATACCATAATTACTTTCTCGATAAAGATATACACGCAAATATAGGAAACAAAGATGTTTACGCCGTTATAAACGTTGTTCCTCGTCTTGGTTGGTTTTCAAAAGGTGATGAGATATCATATAAACAAGCACCCGAATCCACATCTTACGATATAAACAATCCAATAGATTTAGTATCCGGAAACCCAAATGGTATTTATACAAACATGTATAGATACGGTGTTTTATTTGATATACAACAAAGTGGTTTAGTTGGTAAAATAGACTATGTATTTATTCTAATTCAATTAACATCCGGTCTCGTCATGCTTGGTGTAGCTTCATCCATAGTAAGTTTTGTAGCGAAATTTCTTATGGGTGACATATCCAATATTTACAAAAGTGTTATCCAAGAAGAATATGATGTTGCAAAAGAAGCTGCTAAATATGCGGCACAGGCATGTGTTGCATCCAAAAGTTTTAAAGAAGCAGACCAAGATGGAAGAGGTGATTTAGATTTCGAAGAATTGAAAAATCTTGTGAGAGAATGTTTCTCAAAAACATATATATTAGATTCTGATAATACGAGCGAAAGTAGTGACGGGTTTACTGAAGATGACATAACAGCTATGACGTTTTATCTCATGCGTGCAGCGGACGATAAACTTAACGATAGAATTCTCGAAAAACGCGAAAAAACCATGGAAGAATTGAAAAAATCTAAAATATCACTTCACGAATGGCAAGAATTGTGTACCGGGGGCGTTTTAGAAAGAAAATCGTTGCGAAAAATCATGGACTTTAGCGCTTTTATAAAAGAAGTCCGCGAAAAAATTTCTAAAAAGGATAAATTAAAAAAGTTATTTTTAAAAAATAAATAAAAATAATTAATAGTACCCAATACTTAACGTAACTCGGGGACCGTGTGTCTCCGGATCGTGATAAATAAGTCTTGGTATATATAAGGCGTCACCTGGTTCAAGTGTATATTTAGTTCCATCATCGAACTTATATGAAACACTACCAATAGCAGAAATAATTATTACGTCTTCTTCATCATCGTTGTGTCTTCCGTGTGTATGACTATTTTCACTCATTGATATATAGAAGTGTACGTCATCGTATGGTTTTAAATTGTATACTTCTTTCATGGCATTTACTATACCGGTAAAAGGTGAATTGTGAACGTCATTACAAAAAAACGTTGGTGGTGTCATATCACTTTTTTTATCGCGTATAAGTTCAGTACTATCAATTTTATATCCGCGTTCTATTTCATTTATAGCATCACTCCATGTAATTTCATGGTGTGCATTAAAACAATTTTTCATAAAAATAGGTTTACGTTTCTCCTTCTCCATACGTTCACTTTCTTTTATCAATTCTACAAATTTAACACTATTTGTATTTGTATTGATATTGTAAATATAATATACCAAAAACAGTATTATTATAATAATAAAAATAGTATTATTAGTCATATCCATTTTTATTATAATAAAATATTTAAATCATTATTTAGTTACACGTTTTTCAATGTGTCTATTGTATAAAAGGTGAAATAAATTGAAAACTTTTTCTATAGTTATCCATGTAGGTATAACATTACATTTTTTATCATCAATAACCTTATATAAATTACCTGCTATTGTTATTCTTGGACCATCGTATTTCTGTTCTTCTACAAAATGTTCTAAGTAACTTGGGAATATAACTAAATCACCTTCTTTAATGTTTAATGCAACTTGATTGCAAAATACTGGATGATCTTGAAGTTCTTTACACAAAGTATATGAAGAATCTTCTACTAGAAATCCACTCTGTTTAGCCAATGTCATGTCTTTAACAAAAACAAGGTCAGCATCTTTAGTTGGGTCGTATTTTGCAAAATAAACAAAACTAAAAAGTTCATTTCTATCTAAGTGATTGTGTTCAGCCTGATACATCCCCTTCGTATATTTACTACACCACATTTCAGAACAGTTTTTACAATTTTCAACACCACAACTGTTTATTGTCAGTTTTAAATTTTGTATACCCAATTGCTCTAAAAATTTACGTGCTTTATCCAATATAATATCATACATAAAACGTCCTTCAAGATTAAACATTATATCAGATTCTCCATCTATAACATGTGTAGACCCATGTGCTGCAGTTGTCATACATTCCGTATCAGCCCATTCATCTGTAATTCCAAATTTTATTTTTTTTAATAGCATTTTTAGTTTTTCTTTATATTCATCATCTATTGATTCTATATATATTGGCACTGTGTGTATACCAGTAATCATTACTCTATTTTGTACACTCTTTTTTAACCCCGCAATTTTGAGTTTGAACCTCCCCATCTTTATATGCACATGGTTTACCATTAATCCCATTTTCACTAGTTGTTTGTTGTTGATCTGCTAATATTTCTAAATCATCCCATTTATAAGTTCTAGATTGTGTAGGTTGTGTACCACAATCACCTTCACAATCACTCCATTTACTCCATTTACCACCACAATCAAGAGGACATGGTTCCTGCATACACTCACGCCATATACCTTTAGGTTCACACGTTTCAGGCGTTGTAGATTTATTAACTAGTTTCTTATACCCCTTTCCACCGCATGGTACTTCTACCAAATAATCGTCGTTTTTTTCCACGTAACACCCATTCGCTACGTCATCCCTCTTCCAATTTTCTACTGGGTATTTACATTCATTTGCACCTGCATACGATTTTCTATTTATAGATACACATAACCACGTTAAAAGTATAAATATAATTATAAATGTTATAATTGTACGTTTATTAATATACGAAGCCATAACGTCTATTAATAAAGATGGATATTTTTTTTCTATTAAGCATCACATTTAACGATTTCACTACACTTTCTTTTCTGTTCCTGCTTATGTTCAAAAATACATTTTTTACCTCCAAACGAAGAGGGTGTTTTTATTAAATAAAATCTAGATTCCGATGGTTGTTCTCCACATGGTTTTTCTATACATTTCCCCCACTCCGACCATTCACCTACACAGTCTTGGGGGCATGTTTTAACACTTCTACATCTGTCCTGTCTTATTTTTATAGGGCACGTTTCGGGTGTGCTTGACTTATTCTTAGAAATTATAAAACCATATTTTTCTTTAAGTCCCAAATCATCCCCACTATCTTTTTTAGATTTACATGGTACAACTCTTAAATCATCATACGCATATACACATTCACCATTTTTCTCTTCAATCCATAAATCGTCTGGATATTCACATCCTGGTTTCTCTTCTGAGTCCCCTTCTGCATATTCTCTGGAATTTTTGTATACAAAAACGCATATAATTAACAATACGCTTATCGATAATACTATATCTACATTTTTAGTAATTTTTTTATAAAAAGACATGTAGTTTATTACTATAAATAAATATTTTTATATTAATCTTCGAATTCTGTTAAATCCAATATATATACGATTTTAACCTAATTTTTTAGATGCTTAATTGTCCCTTACGAGAAAAAATATATGACAAGTTTTGATTTTTAGTTACAATCGGAGTCATGTGAGTTAAGTCCTGAACAAACCCAGTTCCCAATTCGATGTCTGTCCCAGGTCATGTCCCCATCTTTGCCATATTGTGTATATGAGTTCCTCTGCTGGCCGTGAGCGGGGATATTACAAGTACCCCCATTAGTTGCAGAGTGTATCGTTCGGTGAAATTGTTCCCACATTGCTCGTTTATGTCTATTACGTCGGTTGTTACGTGCTTCTCCGTATTCCTGTCGCCAGTACCCTTTACAATTCCGACAATTTTCAGACATTGATGTAGGAGGATTCAAGTCACCGGTAAGAGGATTTGGGATATGTCCATTAACCACTTTACGAGTTTTATACCTTTTTTGACCATCGCATGTTCCCCATCCACTCCAATCACCTACATATTGACACGGTTCAGTCTTAGATGTTTTTGACTCATCAACCGTATTTGTTGTAAGCTCACATGCAGGTATCGTTTTTCTCCATTGAGGTTCAGTTATTGATGAAAGATCGTCTGGTACTGTACCCATATAATTTTCTAATTTAGCTAGAGTATCTGCGTCAAGTTCGTCCTTTGCTGTGAAACCTTTTAATCTCTCCAATTCCGAATCACAAGTTTCTTTATCTTCTTCTACTGGAACAGCATCACAATTACCAGCTACCGTACGTACATATTGTTGTAGACCTTCTGAAGTACACACTCCAACTTTAACCCAATCAGTTTTATAACAACAATCTACTTCACGTGATTTTACAGCTTCAATACACGGTCCAACGGTTTTCTGTGTTTGTTTCTTTTTACCACTCATTTGACATACTCCGTCTACATCTTCCCATTCCCCCGACTCGTAACAACACGATTTATATGCCGATTTAACATCGTCTGGGCAATTACCTATAGTGGTTTGTGCGTATATACCAGTACCATTTGGTTTACATGTACCACCATGGGCATCAAAGGCTGGAGCCCAGTCGTGATTCTGTGTACAACATGGCTGGATAGGATCTTGTCTAGATCGAGTTTCTACTTTATCGTGAACTTCTTCACATGGTTTACCATACCCATATTGAGTATTACCAACTGCCGGTTTTTTTATTGAATATATACGAGATTCCGAAGGTTGTACATCACATGCATCTGGGTTAGGTGTCCAATCACTCCATTCACCTTCACAATCTTGGGGGCATGGTTGTGTAGTACACGAAACCCATTCTGTCAAATTTTTACAGTATTCTGTATTCATTGTCGATGCCTTATATCTCTGTATAACACCGGTTTCTCCACATCCAACAGGTGATAAATCATCTTGACTTTTAATACACCCAAGGTCGTTATATTGCCACCCCGCAACAGGATAATTACATACAGGTGGTTGAGGTTCGGGACATGTTTTTTGACATGCACCACTTCTTTCAAAAGTACACGTACCCCCTTCAGTTGCGGGTTTATAATCGGGTGCATTCGTATCCAATGTTTGTTTAAGAATACCATCTCCACATGCATCAGGATTACCATCTTCAAGAACAAGTTCATTACCATCAGCATCGAGACGCACACACATTTGGTCCAACCATGTATTTCCACTACACGGTTTAGGAGGGTCTACATTACATTCAACAAGCTTTGGTTCACACGTACCATCCCCTAATTGTCGAACGAAATCTTCATGGTTTTTATCTAAAACGTGTGTTTCAAAACCCTGACCACTCGTTTCATCTGTTAGCCCATCCAACACTACACCGTTTCGACTACACGGTTTTTGTATAATGTATTCTGTACCCGAACAATTTCGATTCACAATTTTTTCAGCGGCTTTTTCAACTGGCTCGCCTGAAACACCAATGATTTCAGTACCACTGTTTTGTTTATATACATAAGCTAAAACTAATAATATAACAACAAGGAGTAGTATTTTCACGGTACTATCTGCCATTTATATTATTGGATATTATTTTATTTAAAATTAATAAATTCTATTTGGAAATACGGTTGGTTGTATTGGTGCAGGTTTTGATTTTGATGATAATACAATTGATACTAAAACTAATATTATGACACATGCAACTACACCACCTATAATCATCTTCTTTTGGTCTTCTTTAGCTTTGAGTATAATTTCTGCATTTTGTGTATATGTAGCAGATTCTTTAATCTGTTCTGTATCATCAAATTCTAGTTCCCATGGATCTACACCTATAAAATTTTTATTCTGTGTACACTCTGCGAATACTTCCGAATCGATTGAACCTCCGACATTTACGTCTTGTAAACATATATCTAATTTAAAAGAACATGGAGACGCACCTCTTAAATCATCTAGAATTTTAGGTTTATATTTATTAGCCCCAACACACACACGCGCCGGACAATGTAAACGTTCCATCAGTTCAAGTCTTGCAACAGCTTTATGAGGTCCCTGAGTATCAGGTACAGCATCCAGTGTCGTCTCTACCCATTCCATAGCTTTATCACATCCTGGCATTTGTAAATTTTTTTTACAATCAAGGTATACGACATTATAACAGGAACATCTTTCATCTGTGGGATTTTGTTCACAGAATTCTTTTGTAGGAGCTTCTTCTTCGTCTGCCATCTTATATAAACACTAGATTAAAAAATGAAAAAAACGAAAAGTATAAGTATAATCGCAACAATTAACGCATACTTTTGTTCTTTTGAAATATTAAAAAGAGGTGCATCCATTAACTCCTTTTCTTTCTTCAAACGTTCCTGTTTTGCTGCTTCATCTATAAGTGATTGTCTATATATTTTCTGCTGTGCTGCTACAATTGCTGCTGTTTCAGGATCTCTATAATTTGGATTTTGGTACATATTATTAACATATTCCTTTGCAGGTTCATTGAGTTCACAATCAATAAACATAGTCGAATCCGCCATAAGACCAACGTCCACTTCAGATGCGCATATTTTTATTTGATAATTACAATCTGTTGTCATATTTAAATCCTCTAATTCAGTAACTGGTTTATATTTATCTGAACCATTACACACACCTGGTGCACAATGTAAACGCGCATTCAATTCGGTTGTTGCCACTCTTCTTTGTGAATCATATTTATCAGATATTGGTATACCCTGTATTACCTTATCCGCCCATTCTCTTCCCTCTGCACACCCTACTATTGATGGATCATCATCACATCCTCTAACCGCAACGTTATAACATGAACATCGTGGATCATTTTTATTATCTTTACAGAATTCCGCTGTTGGAGCTTCCTGTTCTGACATCTTACAAGTACCAGAGATTTTTTCTTAGTATACTGTAACATACAATGAAGAAAAGTATCAGTCCCAGGACATTAAAGATAATGTTAGGTGCTTTGGTTATAGTAGCCATTTGGATCATATTTGTTCGAAAACGTGAAAATGCAGAAGGTGATGAACCAAATCCAGCCGATGAAGTTGTTAAGTACATCGAAGAAACAGATCCATTAAACCCATATGTTGTAAGAGCATTGGCAAAAAAACTTACAAAAGACCTTGGCAAATTAGAATTGGTCGTTGAACTCGCGGATGATGTAGTAGATGATAAATCAAGAGATAAACTTATAGAATATATGGAGCAATTAGAATCTGAAATGGAAAAGCCATCTAAATAATAAGAAAATAAAGAAAACTAATTAACCACAAATCCCATTTTTATTCACGATGATCATTCGTATGTAAAAATGTTTATTTCCCACATCCACAAGATTTTTTAGATGGGTCCTTTTCTGTAACTCTCATTAAAATGAGTAAAGCTATAACAGACGCAAAAGCGAGCATCCAATTGTTTGGTGTCATCATTTTTTTTATAATAATCAAATATTTTTTTTAACGCCTGGTAATATTATATATCGGAAACAAATCTTTATTCACTAAAGTTATCAAAGCTTTTTCGTTATACCCATAATACTTTATTGAAATACCTTTCGTATTACTAAACTCTTTTTTTATAATATTTTTCCAATTCTTTATAGTTGATTTATATAATGCAGCACCTTCGTATTCATACTCAATGTTGGTAAACACACGTTTGTTCAAAGTTTTTTTGAACTCGTCTAGAACATATTTCTTATCTGGACGATCACTCTTACGCGTTTCAATAAAGTCAATAACATAGTACCCGTGACGATCCAAAATTATATTAACTTGCATACGAGGGTAATATTCCATATACCTTATCATATCCATTTCACTTGGAAGTGTAAAGTATCCTTCAAGACCTGGGTGACTATGATATGATAGATATGCATCGTCAATGTTACTATAATTACCACCAACGGTCATGCGATTACCAGTTGTTTGGCGAGAAGGAGGATCAAAAACTATATATCCATTTATCGAACGACTCATATTAATTACACCCATATACTCAGCCCTTTCTCTATCAGTAAGTAACATAACACGTCTGAGTTGATGTATAGTCTTTTCGGGTATTCTAACATCTATACGAAATGCAGATTCTTTATCAGGCTTTGTTCGCGTCGAGTTTATCTGTTTTCTGGGTAAAGGTGGTCGTGGTTTATTGATGTTCATGGGTATTGCTTCATTTTTGTTATTTTTGTTGTTTTTATTGATGTTCATGGGCGACGGCGCCATGTTTCTACTATCCTATGATATTTTTATTGATTTGGTTTTCAATAGAAATATTGTTTATTTATCTTCCTTTTCCTCTTTCTCTTTGATACGAATCGCATATTTAGAATTCTTATTAAAGTGTTCATAATCAATTTCACCGTCTGGTGCAAATATTTTAGTTAAGAAACCTTTCATATTAAAAGGGTTCTTTTTAGTTTCCTTCTTCTTTTTTTCATTCTCACTACACCTAACTATTAATCGTGGTCTTGATATCGTAAACATTATATACTATTCACCCCGTTTTTCTTTGTCTGAAGTTTCCATGGTGGTATCACGGCGTTCTTTTTCAAGTTTTTCTAATATTTTATAATACGCCTTTCGTTCTCTACCTTCGGCGTACATACAATGTGAACGTATTCGTTCAATTGTAGTATCAATCGGCGTATTGGAAGCTTTAGTCTTTGTGGACTGTCTGGGAAAAACGGGGGACGCGAGTGGTATTCTCAACATACTATTACTTTCGATTTTTATAAACGATTGCACGACCCTTCGAATTTGTATTAATAACACTTTGACTGTGCTTGAATTTATTTGCCTCCTGTTGAATATTAGCAAGGCGTTTGTTCTTATTAAAGAACTTTACGGCCATGATCTTATCTTTTCGTGGTGTTTTTGTTATGTATACATTACCTTTAAGACGTACTAAATTATAATCTTCGATTAACATTTCCCTGAGCGTTTTATTTTTAAGATTCATGGTAATGATTGATGGTTCTCGTTTATAACACGTTTCATGAACACGTACGTTATTCATTTAGTATTATCAGATATTTTTGTTTTGTGCTCTGCGAGATCGAGTGTCATGGCCAACCATGAACCCATACCAACACCGGCGCCGGCGAGTGATGTAAGTGATAAAAGTGCGAGTGCGGATTTTGTATGTTTCATATTAATTACATTCTACTTAGATATTTCTGAATGGAAGTATGCACAAAAATTTTTGAGTGCTGGTAAAATCTCGGATTTCCATTTCATTTGGTCTCTATAAATAAGATACGTTTTACGTTTATCGTTATACTGTTCGATAAGTTCACATTTATCAAGATCTAACATTTCCATATAGACTTGACACTGAATTTCTTCATATAATCGAACACTATTGAATAACCCTCTCGTCCTGTTCTTAATTTCAATAATCGTTTTATCGTCCTTGATACGATCTATACACCCACATATTTGATAAGTCGTTCCTTCTATAGAACATACGTCATATTTATAAAAAGTATCATCCTTTTTAAAATCTTCGTAATTCGATGCAGTTGTATCTTCGTGTCTTATACCATGATTTGTATATAATGTTTTACGAAGATGATCTTCAACAAGTTTTATATCCGATTTAGAAAGATTGGATTTCGTGTGTAATTGATTTGATATGGCATTAAACTTTCTTTCAATATCAGAACTATTCATTGATTTATACATGTTGGCATCTTCGAACAATACTTTTGATGCACTACACTTTTCAATTGTATCCAATGCTTCTTGTTCCTTTGTTTTTCCTTCAAACGTTTCGGGTGCATACTTTGCCCATAAATTATCGAGAACCTCTTTAGGTTTCTTATACGGATTCATACCAATAATCGATGCAACGTCACTCGCTTTGAGTGTTACTTTTTCAAGTCCAACATCTTTCATCTTAAACTCGTTATCGCGTAAAAGGGGGTATACGGAACCACACGCTCTCGAATCATTCAAAGCATCATGAGCATCAAACTCTCTACCAAAATAGTGTTTATATACCGTTAATAGTTTGTGATTATGTAATCCCGGTAAAACATTTCGAGCCATTTTAAGTGTATCCACAAACTGAATATGTTTAAATGGTTCAACACTGAACCCCCTTCGATAACACTCCGAAAAGAAACAGTTTTCATCAAACGTACTGTTATGTGCGACCAATATAGATGTGTTTGAAACAGCCTCTTTAAAAGCTGCGTACACGTACCCAAATGGTTGACCTTTGTGTAAAGCATCTTCGTGTGTAATACCATGAACTTTTGTAGATTCTGCTGGAACATCGAATGTATCCGGATAAACAAGTCCATGATATGAACTCAGTTCACGCCCTTTAGACGAATACTTTACAAAAGCTAATGTGAGCATGCGACATTTATCAAATAAATGAACATTATCAAGTGTCGCCTTTTTGTAACTCATTGGGAGACCTGTGGTCTCCGTATCCCATGCAATGTAGTTCATTGTGTTACTTTTGCATGTGACATATTCTTTATACTACTTAGGTGATTAAAATAACGCGATTCCACCATTTAAATGTTCGACAATACTTAATGCCAATAATCCAACCATGGCCCCTCTACCATTAATAAGTTCGGCACGTTTCGTAAACGGACCGTATTCTTGATCGTCATCACCACCGTTAACCTTTGGTGCGAGGGATGCCGATAAAATCAAAATTGATAAAAGTGGAATAATAAAAAAACCTCCCGAAGGGTACGTGACTGTATCGGTCACACCATCACTAAGTGTAAACGTTCTCGTATTGAAAACTTGGTTCCAAACCGATTCTTGTTTCGTTAATTCATAATATAACGCGAGAGACCACCCGACTTGTGCGACGCGACCATTAATCTTTTCAATAGACTCCGCGTTTTTGAATACTGATAAAACATTTTCCTCGTATTGTTTTACATCATCGTATTTTGTATATTTCGCATATGTTTTAATATTTTTACGTAAATTTGGTTTCTTAAATGTAACAAAATTTGCTTTTTGTAAACTGATCATATTATTATGTGTATAAAAACTTCTAATTCTTTAATCTACTTCCTCTATAGTTGGACCAGAGGCTGAAGCCGGAGCTGGTTCAGATTCTTCTTTCTTTTCGTTTGCGTACATCTTTGCAATAATTGGTGTGCATACATCCATAATCTCTTTTTGTTTTGCTTCAAACTCCTCCGTTTCGGCAGTTTGGTTTGCATCTAACCATTCGAGTATCTCCGAAACCTTCGTTTCAACCGTTTCCTTATCTTCACCTTCAATCTTTTCGACCGTTCCTTTCATTTGGTAACAATAGTTTTCGAGTCCATTCTTTGCTTCGACTTTCTTCGCATACTTTTCGTCTTCTTCTTTGTACTTTTCCGCATCTTGTACCATCTTTTCAATATCTTCTTTTGATAACCTTCCCTTATCGTTCGTAATCGTGATCTTTTCGGACTTACCCGAAGCCTTATCTTCAGCACTTACATTCAAAATACCATTTGCATCAACATCAAACCTTACATTAATTTGCGGTGTTCCTCTAGGTGCTGGAGGAATACCTTTTAGATCAAACGTACCGAGTAAACTGTTATCAGACGCCTTTTTACGTTCCCCTTCATAAACTTGAATCGTGACCGCGGGTTGATTATCTTGTGCCGTAGAAAAGATTTGTTCTTTTTTTGTCGGGATCGTCGTGTTTCTCGGAATAATCGGGGTCATGATACCTCCCATAGTTTCCAATCCCAAAGACAAAGGTGTTACATCCAACAATAATAGGTCTTGAACAGTTTCATTCCCTTCACCCGTTAAGATAGCCGCTTGAACCGTTGCACCATACGCGACTGCCTCGTCGGGGTTAATCGTTTTATTCAGTTCTTTACCGTTAAAATAGTCCGATAACATTTGTTGGATCTTCGGGATTCGCGTCGAACCACCGACCAAAACGATTTCATTCACTTTCGATTTATCGATCTTTGAGTCTCGGAGTGTTTTTTCGACCGGTTCCATACATTTACGGAACAAGTCCATACACAGTTCCTCGAAACGTGCACGGGTAATGGATGTATAGAAATCAACGCCGTCATATAACGAATCAATTTCAATAGTTGTTTGTGCCGTCGAAGATAACGTTCGTTTCGCACGTTCACACGCCGTTCGTAAGCGTCGAAGGGCACGTGGGTTCCCGGAAATATCTTTCTTATGTTTACGTTTAAACTCTTCAGAGAAGTGTCGAAGGAGTCTCGAATCGAAATCTTCACCACCCAAGTGTGTATCCCCGGCGGTTGCCTTGACTTCAAAGATACCCCCTTCAATGTTTAATAACGAAACATCAAATGTACCACCACCAAGATCAAAAATGAGTACATTCGTATCATCATCTTTGTTCTTATCAAGACCGTATGCGATCGCCGCCGCCGTTGGTTCATTAATAATACGAAGACAATTCAGGCCGGCGATAGTTGCTGCATCTTTCGTCGCTTGTCGTTGCGAATCGTTAAAATAGGCTGGGACCGTTACGACCGCGTCCGTGACTTTCTTACCGAGATACGATTCCGCGATATCTTTCATTTTGGTAAGAACCATCGATGAAATCTCTTCAGCCGCAAACTGTTTCGTTTCACCGTTAAAATCAACTTCAATCATGGGTTTATCTGCAGCACCAGGAATAACCTTATACGACCAATCTTTCATATCGTCTTGGACCTGTTTATCCGAAAACTTTCTTCCGATAAGACGCTTTGCGTCAAAAACTGTATTTTTGGGGTTCATGGCTGTTTGATTCTTCGCCGCGTCCCCTATAAGACGTTCATTATTTTCCGTAAACGCGACGTACGATGGGGTCGTTCGATTCCCTTGGTCGTTCGCGATAATTTCTACGCGGTCGTTTTGCCAAACGCCGACACACGAATACGTTGTTCCTAAATCAATACCGATTGCTTGAGTCATTTTATATATTTTGTATACGTACCATTTCTTTATGTAAAAAAAAATGTTGTTTGAATGTAAGATAATGTTAGCACGAAAAAGAGGTCGTAATACCAGTGCTGAAAAACCCACAAAAAAAACACGTTCAAATATAAAAGTTAATCCAAAAACTAAAATCTTGAATACAATAGCAAAACTTCGTAACGAAAAAGCTCCGAATAATGGGTTAAATCGTACTGGTTATACATTTCTATCAAGTTTATACCGAGATCACCCACTCACACAATTAGAAAAATATGCTTTTGGAATGTCAAATAAAGAACAGCGTGATTTTATATATAAACAGCATCAAACACTCACAAAACAATCAAGTTTACTTCATACTAAAAGTGATAATGTTACTATAAATATGAACCATACTAAAATGCATGATTTATTGATCATGTTGTGGATGGATATGAGTCACGATAAAATGTTTAAAAATAAAAAAGAATCATTTAATCAATTTCTCGCGGGTTCTATCAAAAATGAAATTACAACAAAAAATATAAAACCAACGTTAACGGACTTGGTTAACGATCTTATTAAATATAACATTTTAAAATTAAGTAACGGTACTATAACTTTGGGAGAAAACATAGAAAGTAAGCAAAAAGATCATATGCACGATATTTGGGGAGATCCATCTCACCCACCTAAAATTATCAAAAAATCAGCCTCTATATTATCCATAGTACAGAATAAGAGTAAACCCATTTATGTTTCTTATGATTCTGAAAAGTCGAGTTACATATCAGAGCTTCTTTCTAAATCTAAAATGAATAATGGTACATATTATCTTAAACGCATATTCACTATAGCCAATTTAATGGATCCCGGTCGCGGTTCCTCTCAAAATACAGGTGGGACAGGTTATTCAGGTACTTCATTTAATAAACTAATAAACCGTTTATTTGATCAGACTAATACTTCTACACCGTTTAAATTTAATTATCAAATGTTCACGTTTACATTTGGTGAGTATTTTACAGTTGAAATTGTACGCGATGGTTATAAATTTAATGCAAAACTAAACGGTAAAATGATGAACATGCAAATTAAGGCGGCAGTTGCTAGATCCGGAAGTGATATAGATAAGATATCAAAAACATTTGGTGATTTTATTCAAATATTAACTGTTGGACATCTTCGCAAATCCGGGATAAATGTCGTGTCATCCACATTTGACGGGGGGTTCATTGGTATGACAGGTTTTGTACAAGGGACTTTATTTGAAATAGAACCCGCAATAATTTTTGATGCTTCTACAACGGTAGGCCCGGGAGGAAGTAATGGTCAAACTGGAATAAAGTTTCACGGATTGCATAAATATTTAAAGTATAATGCGAATCCAGAACGATCTCGTGTAACGAGTCTTCAAAAGCGCCCGGTGAACACCTTAGGCAACATAGCCAATGTAACTCAAGTAATAAAGGATAAAGCCAATGCAGCTAAAGCCAATGCAAATCAAAAGGCTAGAAACGAAGCAAACCGCTTGGCTAAAGCTAAAGCCAATGCAGCTAAAGTCAGTGCAGCTAAAGCTAATGAAAAACAAAATGCTAGAAACGAAGCAAACCGCTTGGCTAAAAGAAATGAATTTATTAAAAATATTAGAAAATTTACAAACCTGGATAACCGAACAATAAGGGGGTTTATTTTAAACTTTAATAACGGTCAAAATGCCAATAACCTTCTTAGAGCCGCTAGATTATTAAATATCAAAGCAAGAGAAGGAGCATCCGCGATTCGAAAAGGGTCATTAAGGAGCTCCTCAAAGAAATAGAGAATAATATAGGTTTAAAATCACCAACTAAATAATAAAAACTAATTACGAATCATCATTTTTAAAAATCCGGACCCATGCCCCTAAATAAAAATGTATGTATTATAATAATGGTGGTCAATAATAAGGATATAATTGAACAAAAATTGAGAGCTATCACAGCAAATGTGACTAAGTGTAAGATGGAAAATGTTGGTTTAAAATTACAAATAAATAGTAAAAAAAACAAACTCGGAGGTGGGGTATATGGTACAGCGTATAAAGCCTATGCAAGTAATGGAAAAAAGGTACCATTTGTTGTTAAGGAAATGAAAAAAAAGAATATTAATGATCAAGAATCTCGAATTGAACATGATACCATACGTGTTTTACAAAACAATATACCACCTTTTGCTAAGGAAAGAATTCCACGTGCATATGGTTATCAAATTTGTGATACGAGTGAGTATTTGTTTAGTAATCTTATAAAAGGTGTCACACTTGGAGATTTTATACCCGATTCGGAAATTCAAATGGCATCTATAATAACACAAGTTTTATACACTTTGTATATAATAAATGATAAAATACCATCGTTCAGACATCACGATTTGCATCAAAATAATATATTGATAGTTAAAGATGCCAAAAAAGATTTAACCATAAAAATTTCAGATAAAAATTATAAATTTAATAATGGAGGAGTTAAAGCTGTAATTATAGATTTTGGATTAGCAACCGTTTCTGGTGTAAATAACCCTAAGATTAACCAGGGTGGATATAAGTATGCAGGAATAAATCGAACATCAAAATCTATATACGACGCCCACTTTTTTCTAAACAGTGTTTATTTGTCAGCCCCAATACTTAAACAACAAATTAGAAATTCAAAAATTAAAGAATCTATCACGCGTGTTGAGCGATTTATAGAAAAAAATTTTGATAAGAAATTTTTAGTAGCGGGGCCTACTAATCTCATTCAAGGGGGGAGGTTGACAATTCTCGCTCAAAACCAGATAAACATAAACTTTATTGATATTATCAAGAATATAGATTTAATACCTTTACAACAAAATAGTCAACGATTACCACCTGCCCGAAACAATAGAAAACCGGAAAACGCGAGAAATATTACAAAAGTGTATAAAAAATTAGTAAGTCATATAAAAGCGAATGCGAAGCCGAATAATAATTCTTATATGGCAAAACTAGTAGCGGAAGGCGCTGAACGAAGGAAAAAAAAGAGGGCAGAACTAGTAGCGAAAGGCGCTGGACCTGAACAATTGAAAAGATTTAATGCAGGGATGATATAGGTATACAGGAATAAAACAAATCAAATCATCATTTTTAAAAATCCCGAAAGTACCGGGTTTTGAAAAGTGTGGAAATTACTTAATCATTTTACTAAGTATCGTCGAGAGTTCAACTAATATAACTGTATGATGTGTCATGACGAGCGCTTTTGCGCGTCTCGTTTTTGGGGAAAAGTCGCCGTACCCTACCGTACTCATAGTCATGAGTGAAAAGTAGTATGGGTCGAGCGGGTCGTCTGAAAACCCAAAATCTTCTTTCATGGTAGAGTACAAGTACCCATACACGAGTGTTATGATAAGTGTTATTGTAACAACTTTATTCAACATCATTATTATTATAATACTACCTTATATTTTTTATTGTAACTTCGCGAGCTGACGCGCAACTTTCAAAATCTTTTTAGGGTCTTCGCCATTATTCATACGCGATTTCAATTTTATTTTATTCGACTCTTTAATTTTGATTTTGTTAAGTTTTTCTCTCGTCTCTTTAACAAGATTGTTTCTATTTTTCGAAAGGGATAATTTAACTTTCATATCGGCACACAAATCCTTTATCGTTTTCTTTTTACCACCGGTCTTCGTTAATGGTATCTTTTCTTGTTTTGCAACCTTTACTATATCGGCTTTTTTGTACCCTTCGCATTTTCGTTTACCAATCTTAACCGTACCTTTATTGTTCATATATGGTGTATTCGAACCTGGAATAAACTGAACAAGTTCAATATCTTTTCGGTAAAGTAATTGGCGATCAAATGGATTTTTTCGTAAAATTACTATGTTTTGGCGCATATCCGCCAAATTTCCAATATAATTAGAAACTTCGTTTGGGTTTATATTAAAATTCGCATTGTTTCCAAACATGTCTCTATCCTGTAATCTCATAAGCGTTCTAATAGATAAATACTTATCGTTACGTTTTATGTATACGGCTATATCATTAGGTTTGAATGTAGTAGCCGATATAAAATTTTCTGCGTTATTCTTTAATTTTACTCTCCTCATTATAATATTACCCAATATCTTTTTTTACCCTGAATAGTATGTATATAAAATTACTGAAAAAAAGAAAGTCTTGACCGTCCACCACCATATGCTTTAATGAAACATATTTTTTAAATCACACGATGCAATCATACCATACACGACGCTCCCGTCGACAATTTCCTCTTCAACGAGTATATCTTTGAGGTGTTCGAGTTTAACACGGTACGAATTAAGTAATTTAAGAACTTCTTTATAACACTCATCGACCAAACACACGACTTCAACATCAATTCTATTTGACATATCACTCGAAAGTGTGTTTGGATCGACGTTCACTTTTCCGAGTGTTTTACCCATACCATATGCCATAACCATTTCGCGCGCAATTTTGTACGTTTGTTGAAAATCACTCGATGCACCCGTCGTCACTTTATCTTTACCATATACAATCTCTTCGGCGGCGTGTCCTCCCAAAGCAACCTTAATTTGTGAAAGAAGGTACTCTTTTGTATACATACCAATATCATCAGTTGCGGGTTGAAAAAATGTTACACCACCCGCATCCCCACGTGGAATAATACTCACTTTGCGAACCTCGTCGTATTCGGGCATAAGTACACCAATAATAGCGTGTCCCGCCTCATGGTATGCGACGCGTTCTTTTCGTGGCCCGGAAACACTTCGTGAACCTTTAGCACCAACAACCAAACGTTGGTACACGTCTTCAACAATCTCGGATGTTATAACACCTCCTGAACCACCACGAACCGCGCGAATCGCACACTCATTCATAAGATTCGCCAAATCCGCACCGGAAAACCCCGTCGTCTGTTTTGCAATACTTTTTAAGGAAACGTCTTTATCCAATTTTTTGTCGCGTGTGTGTACACCCAAAATCTTTTCACGTCCATGAACATCCGGTAAACTTACCTGAATTTTACGATCAAACCGACCTGGTCTAAGTAATGCTTCGTCGAGAATATCAACGCGGTTTGTAGCAGCGATAACAACAATTTGTGATTCGTTATCGAATCCGTCCATTTCGGTTAGTAACTGATTAATTGTTTGTTCGCGTTCATCGTTCGCCGCAAACCCGTTCATACTTCTTTTTTTACCAATCGCGTCAATCTCATCGATAAACACAATACACGGTTGGTTTTGGCGTGCCAATTCAAACACGTCGCGGACGCGCTTTGCACCTACACCCACAAACATTTCAACAAACGATGACCCAGAACACTGAATAAACGGAACTGAAGATTCACCCGCAATAGCGCGTGCAAGAAGCGTTTTACCAGTACCTGGTTTACCCGTAAGAAGTGCACCTTTCGGTATTCTCGCACCCGTACCTATAAAGTTTTCGGGTTCGCGAAGAAAATCAACAATTTCTTCGAGTTCATCCTTTGCATTATCAATACCTTCAACATCATCAAACCGCGTTGTTATTTGATTTTCAACATCAAGTTCCGTTTTATTCATGTTAAATGGGTTAGGTGGTCCTTGACCCAATTGCGAGAACATACGAAAAACAGCAGTAAAAAATAGTATAATAAAAAACATAGAAACACCATCGGCAAGTGTGAAAGGCGTTGAATTATCGATATTGATATCCGCTTTACTATCAATCATAGTTTTCCAAAATTCACTCGATGGTGTATAGTTTGAAACACTAAGTGTCCCGTCCTCTTCCGCGAAGTATACCATGTTTGAACCAGGGTTTATTTGTATTTGTGTAATTTCATCATTTTTAACACCCCGAACAAAATCACTGAAGAGTTTGGGTTGATATTTTGGTGCTTTTTCTATTTTAATAGGGGGTGCACTGAATATTTTTGCGGTCGCCAACATATATACACTATATCAATATTTCTTTAAACGGAAAAACGTGCAAATTTCATTTTTTCACCGGTATAATACGCTTTATATGATTCAATAATACTTTCGTGTTTGTATTGATCGGGCATACATTCGGGTATACGTGTAAGGTCTTCCCTGACATCTTTAGACGCATAATACGCCTTTTCACTTTCGTGTAATTCAAAACGTGATGGTTGATTTTTGTATAACCAAAGAGCGTGTTTTGCGCACGCATGTATTTTACCAAATCGTTTGTTATACTCGAGTGCTAAACACATGGCAATTTCGGCTGCAAACATATAGTTTTCACGACTCGATGCTATCCACATGGTCATCGGGTGTTTTTTATGTGCGGGTCGGTACCCTTTACGGGATTTGTTTACGGTATAAGGTGCGTGTAATTCTACATATTCGGTTTCATCTGAATAAAACCACGCGGTATAGAGCATTTGACATATTTCTAAAAGAATCTTGATAACATGTTGATCACAATACAGGTTAGCAAGTTCGGTAGAGTTCATGGATAGAAAAAATATATTCATTTTACTTATTTTTTTATTAAAAATAGTCTAACTTAAGTTTTAATCGTCACCTCCATCTGATATGTATTCGTCTTCAACGACGTCGTCTCCATCTTCATCATCAACTTCAATCGCTTCGTCTTCTTCGGGTTCATCGTCGTCTTTTTCTTTTTCTTCTTCATCATCCAATTCTGCATCTGCCTCTACTTCTGCATCTACTTCAGCTTTTTTATCAGCTTTTTTCTTTTTATTCGCAGCAGATACCGAAGGTGCATCAAATCTTTTTTCGAGTATTTTCCATCGTTTTTCAATAAGTTCTTTTCTTTTATTGAATTTTTTTAACATTGAATCTATAAAATCTTGTGAATATCCAAGTGCTTTTAATGCACTCGTAACACTTTTTATAGGTGGGACTTTATATTTCGAATAATACTTTTCATTCAAAACCGCCATGTGTGGTAATATTTTAACACGGATTTTACCGGATTTCAAAACGTTTAGTTCCACTTTGATGTGATCGAGATTATCAATATGTGTTTCCACATCATCGTTTACTTTTTCGTACGGGGGCATTTCTTGTACATTAGGGTGTTTAAATGGGACACCATAGTATTCGTAATTCTTTTTTAAAAGTCTTACATAATCATCGGCGTTTTGAACATAAAATGGTTTGCGTTCGGGTACTTCAGTGTTTTCCCCATTGACAATTTTATATAAAAAGGTTCCTGGTATAAGTTTTGACATGTTATCTTAATTTACTGAAATTTTATTACAACTTAGGTCTAATTCGCATTCTAAAATTTGGTGAGCTGAAAAGTGTTGAAGTGATTCAAATGGCCCCCAGAGTTCTATGACTTTACGTTCCTTGTCGTACCATATGTACGATAAATCGAGGTACCTCGTGAGCCAATAAAACTTTTTACCACTCTTACCGATAAAATTGAAAATATCGTCTTCATTGTACATCGACACGTCCATTTGACTGTAGTGTGTGTTCGGAGGATTGTACGGGGCCATTTTCCTTTTTCTTATTACTATTAATAATCTCTTGTTTAAGTCTAATATACTTTTGTGTATATAAACCTTTTTTCTCCTTCTTATCATTTTTTGTAACACGCTTCTTAAAGGGGTCCATGATATTCTATAGTACGATTACTTTAATCCACACGCACCACAATATTTTTCATTTTTATTTGGTTTATACATGAAAGTATAAAGAAGCACTAAGGCAATTATGGAAGCTGGTAACATATATTGGTTTTTCATTTATAATAAATGGATATTAAAATTCTTCGTCGTCGAGTGATATATCAGATTCGGATTCGTCGTCTTCTGAAGATGCTAATTCATATTCAAAATCAGACTCATCTACCTCAACATACATTCCATTTATAAGCTTTTCATAGAGTCCTGTATTTTCAAGATTTTTTGTGTCATAAAACCCAGAAACGGAATCTTTTGGTATAGTTTCCAGATCTTCCATATCAAAATTCCACTCATCGTCACCGTAATATCTCATTAGTGCAATATCATATTCGGAATCTCGATCTTTTATAATTTTTGCTATAGATACAATACCATCTTCATATTCAACGTCGATAATCTGATTTTCCATTTTATTTTTACTCTTTTTAATTCTTAAAGTATATTAAATGGACGCGATTCTTAAAAATAGAGTAATTAGTGAAAAAGATGCAGTTATGTTCGATATAGATGATACTCTTATTTTTACGAATGGTAAAGCGAATGTTCCTATTATTAAATTGCTATATTATGCTAAACATTTAGGATATAAAATTATAATTATTACTGCACGACCCGCAATTCAGGCAACCGTAGAATTTACGAAACTTCAACTTCATCAATATGGTATACCTTACGACGCGCTTGTCATAACACCAGCACACAATAAAGGTAATATCAAACGTAAATCGGGATTAAATTATGTACTGTCTGTTGGTGATATGGATACAGATCTTACTGATACTCAATATGCTCTAAAAATTAAGATTTCCACCTAGAATCACAATTATGACACGTAACAAATACAGTCATAGGTTCATCCGCACTCCGAGTTTGCATTTGATAAAAGGTTGTTTTGTATGATTTACAGCGTTTACACCTAAATAACCCTTTATAATCTGGATCATTAATCATATTTGTAACCCAATCCTTTTTCATATTTTCTCTAATATTCTTTTCTAATATTTTTGCATATGGACCGTCGGGCCATAAACCCTGGTGAGATAATCCTAAAACACTTTTTGGTTTCAATTCACATTTTAAAATCCTTTCTTTGAGTGTCGGCGAATTTATTAAATTATGTTTAATTTTGAGAAATGTATGTTTATACCGATTGATAAATAATCGATTATTATCCGCTGGTACATCACCAAGCTCTTTTGTTCGCTTTATAACTTCATTGTACGTACATTTTTCAAGGTTTATACATGTCACATTTTCTTTAGGTAATCCTAAAATTTCAGCATATTTTTCAAGGGCGTACTCTCTCGATAACATGTTTAATTGTATGATAAATTAAGCTCTACTTAAGTGTGGCATTTCAACTTTTTTACAATCACCAAATGATTCAGGGGAGCATGTGTTAAATGGATCCGCAGTACGTTTAAGGTTGTTACGTGTCTCTTTCCATTCAGAGTCTAATGCATACATACCCCTATACATTTCAGTTTTACTAAGTATAAAGTAAACAACAATTAGAGCAATTAAAGTTGTAACGATTTTGTTCATTTATTAAAAGCAACTTTTTTATTTGTGCATATTAAGATGACACGTGCTGTCTTGATAAATGAAAGAAAAAATGATATACAAGAAATAGAATTAGATATTGCCCCTGAAAAAAACGAAATATTCAAAATTTTAAGAGGTAAAGCCAGCTTTTTGGGACAATGGCCTGATGAACAAGTTGTTATAGTTAAATGCGAACTCTGTGATACAGAGTTTGACTTACCCGTAAATCAAAATAGATTACCAAGACCGTTTACAAATATGATAGTATTTGGTCGAATTCTATTAATACGAATGGATGAATATTCCGAACCACAAAATTTTACACTTAAAGAGTACAAGGAAATGACGAATGGTACACGCCCTCGAACTCGATCTTCTGCACAATTAATTAGTCGCCCCTTGAGTAGGAATGTAAGCTACTCCTCTGAGAACGGCTTGTGAATATTTCATACATAATTGAAAATGTGATTCGGCCCATTGCATGGGGTTTGTCATTTTTATACCAAAAGGATTTTCATTTACAACTTTCATAAAATCTTCACCACCGTATTTTTGACTATCCGACGCTTTTGCCATAGATTCATCTATTCTCTGTAACCATAAAACGTGTTCTTCATTTTTCGGGTTGAATTCTTTAACAAATGTCATTATATTGTGTTATGTTATACATTCTTTAACCTGTAATTTAATCTTTCTTTGTATCTCGTCTGATCCGCAATACCGTCTATCTCTTGACCACGCACACTTATTCGTAATAAATCGTCTTTGTATTCAAAGTCGTAACAGTAAAAGTAAGATACACCGGTTGCTAAGGACATAAAATCGAGATCACTCTTTGTTTTTTCTTCGATGTGCACGTAATTACTTATTTCCTGTGGTGTTCGTTTTTTCGCATTTTTATTGGGATCAATCATTGCAACGGGATTTGATAAATTCATAACTGGCCACACACCAAAAGATGAACGATACCTACATATGTACCTCACACAGTTTCGTGCGACACGTGCTTCACTAAAACAAAGTATACGAGGGCGTCCGTGTGGATCCGTCATGGTTGTGTACCCACCGCGAGTTACATTTATAAAGTGAAATTCCATTTATTATATTAAAACAAAAAACCTTAAGTAATTATATAAATGAACTTCCCCAAAACACCAGGTCAATGTGAGTATTTAAGAGTTATACAGTCTCCGAAACCAATTATAATTGCAACCGGTCCAGCTGGTTCCGGTAAAACCATGTTTGCGTGTCAAATAGCGGCTGAACAACTCAGGGAGAAAAATGTAAAACGTTTAATACTCACACGACCTATTGTTGCGGCGGATGAAGATATGGGATATTTACCGGGTGAAATGGAAAGGAAAATGGAACCATGGACGAGACCAATGATGGATGTTTTTGAAAATTATTTAACGCGTAATCAACTCGAACAACACGTTCGTATAGAACCACTTGGTTTTATGCGCGGTAGAACATTTAACGATGCGTTTATAATTGCAGATGAAATGCAAAACAGTACACCTAATCAGATGAAAATGTTACTTACGAGACTTGGAGATAACTCAAAAATGATTGTTACGGGTGATCTTAAACAAAGTGACCTGGGTCCAAGAAACGGTTTAGCTGATTTAGTTAAACGTATAAAAGGCCTTGAACTCGAATATATCGAACATGTCATCATGAACGATGAAGACATCTTACGACACCCTGCAGTTGCTGAAATTTTAAAATTGTACTAATGTTTTTTCATTTCATTTATCTTATTTTTAATGTCTGAAACTTTTTGTTTATATTGAGCTAGTTCCTCATTATAAATATCAAGCCACTCTTTCATCTGTTTGAGTATATTTTTGTTACGATAATACCACGATATTACATCTTTACTTACCTTATCACACGCTGAATATTCTTCCATTATATACTTATTATCGTCTCTGGACATGGATATATTATGAAATTCTAGAATGTTCTCGAGTTGCGCCATGTTATTAATGTTATCAGAATTAAGCGCATCGATACATTCTAATTCTTTTTCGAGCATATAATTTATTCGGATATTATTTTTTTAATGACTTTTATAGATTCATTTTCATCAATTTCCCACCATTTACCATAAAATACTTTCTTAAGAAAGTCTGGTACATGTGTATAATCTATATCAACCTCGTTAGATGATAATGGTATTATGTCTACACCAAGTTGTTTAAATACACCTCTATCATGACTAATTATAGGTTTATTAAAATATTTAGCTTCTAAATGTAATAAACCAACACCTTCTCCCCTTGTACACGTCACACAATAGTCGCACAAATTGAAAAGAGAAGCTAATTGTTCATCAGAAATACGCTCTGTTATAACTTTGATATTCTTAGTAATTGTTAAATTATCAGGTTTATTTGTTTTAACAATGAGTGTGTGTTCCGTATTTTCAAGTACGTTTGCAAAAATTCTTGTGAGTGTTGTAACGTTTTTACGAATATCATTTGTTCCATTATATAAAAACACAAGTTTTGACGGGTCTTGTGTTTTATGAATTACTTTAGGTTTCGAACGAATAAGTGAAGATGTCCAATAATTTAAAGCCTTGCATTTAACCCCGTGTTTCAGTAATATATCTTTAAGATAATCATAAGGTACTATAACTTCATCAAAAAGTTTCATTTTTTCTATAATTTCTGGATGTACATCGTTTGTTTCAAACATGGTACATAAATTAACCGTTTTATAATATTTTTTTGTATCTTCTACAATGTACTCCCAATATGGATAAGTCTCTATGAGTTCAGAAAATGTAAAGGTTGATGGTGTATCATCACTCGTTATACCGAGATCTTGTTGTAAAAAAAACCTTCCGTAGATTTTACCAAACATGTTATATATAAAAATACTAATTCTTTAAAGCTTATTTGGACTCATCTGGAAAAGCTAAATAATTATCCCAATCTAAATATTCAAATCTTTTATACCCTAACTTTACCAGTTCTTCAAAAGGAGTACTAACATCTTTTAAACCAACGATAGAAGGATCTATTCTCTGATAATTATGTTCAAAACATATTACTGGTTTGTACTTCGATATAGTTTTCTCACCACCTTTTATAACCAATCCTTCAGCACCCTCTACGTCGATTTTTATAAAATCTAAACCTGGTAACTCATATGAATCTAATGTTGTAACCATTATCTCTTCACCACCTTTCCCAATACCAAGTCCACCTTTATTCCAACCACCCCTTATTTCGTCCCTGTCAGTTGTATCTAATCCAGATAGATTACATGTCATATTACGATGTCCCAAACCATTTTTATATACAATAATTCTATCATTATATTGATTATTTTTTACATTTTTTACAAGAATATTGTATAGTTTTTCTTGTGGTTCAAACGCCCATATTTTAGCGTCTTTACTAAAACCCGCGTAACTTATTGTGTGACATCCTATGTTCGCACCTACATCGACTATATATTTAGACTTTTGTATATATGGTTTTAGCATATCATTGATAATATGGTGTTCAAATACTTTACCCGAAGACATATGATTACGAATCCAACAATCTTCTACATCTATAAAAAATATTCCATTTGGTGTTTTAATTGTGTTCATTATATTAAAGATTACTATCTTTTCTTTAATATAATGAAATTATCTTACGCTATTTGTGTATATAATGAATCTCGTGATTTATTTTCACTTGTATCTTTCTTACTAAAAGTTCCAGAATCAAACGATAATCTATATGATTCATTGATGTAACAATATAGGATCTCTTTTATAAAAATCCCCTTTTTGAAAAATATAAGAAGTACATAAGTTAATATGATTGTAAAGTATATGTTTAGTTATAGGATTAATATGTCCTAAATCAGGTTCCATTATATCACTTTGTTCAAATTGGGTTAATAAATTTGTAGGATTAATAAACATAATTTTATTTTTTTTACATATTTTTTCGAGTAATGTAATTAAATAATCTCGTTTTTCCAATTTTTTACCTTTATAAGTTACATTTACATGTGAAACTACTATAATTGGTCGAGGAAACACAAGTTTTTGTATTTCTAATATATCATTTTCAATTTCTTCATCTGTCTGTAAAATTACATTTGTTTCATTGAGTATATCTTCGGGTGTATTTTTATAATTTTTATCAAATATACGCTTATCTACCGCAATGTGTGAAAAATATCTATCTTTGTATATATATTTTTTCATGGATGTAATTTCTAATACAAAAACATCGGTTTTATCGAATCTTTCCTTAAAACTGGGTTCATATTTCATAAATTCTTTATTTATTATAGATGTTCTCATACAAAATCTATCGTAATAATTTTGTAATTTTATATCACCATTTATATATTTTATAAGTTGTATAATTTCTTTTGTACAGTGTGTATAAGAAATTTCATTACTTAAATTGGAAGAATGTGCAATACCTTCAATTCTACAAGAGCCAAATGGTGTAACTATCATTTCATTATATTAAAGATTACTATCTTTTCTTTAATATAATGAAATTATCTTACGCTATTTGTGTATGTAATGAATCCCGTGATTTATTTTCACTTGTATCTTTCTTATTAAAAGTTAAGGATGAAGAAGACGAAATTAATATTTTAGTAGATACTACACACGTCACCGATAACGTTAAAAATGTTATAAAGTATTTTGGTGATAAAATAGTTACTTGTGAAAGGGGCTTTGATGGTAACTTTGCAGAACACAGGAACTTTCATTTAACCAAGTGTTCGGGTGATTATATATTTATAATAGATCCAGATGAAATGCCTAAAGAAAATCTTATCACAAACCTTAAAAAAATGATAAATGATTCCGGTGCTGAATTGATAATGGTACCAAGAATAAACATTCACCCAGGTTTTACACATGAATGGCTCGAAAAATGTAAATTTAGAACAAATGAACTTGATTGGATAAATTGGCCGGATTATCAGGGACGTATTTTAAAAAATAATGAAAATATAAAATGGACTAACGGATTACATGAAGTAATAACTGGTACAGACAAAATAGTACAATTACAAGCTAATCCCAAAATTGCAATTTGGCATATTAAGTCTATCGAAAAACAAGATAACCGCTGGGATTATGATAGTGGTGATTATAGAGTTCCAGAATCAAACGATAATTTATACGATTCACTTATGTAATTAAACATCCATTATTATGTTCTCTTTAATTACAAATATAGTAAAAAATAAAATGTAATCCAATATCTAACAATATCAGGGTGTTATTTTTTTCTCAGTAGACTATAAATGTCTGAACCAACAACACCAACTATTGTCAGAAATTCAAAGTTAGTCTCCATAGTTGATAAATTAAAAACTGGTAAAATCGAAACTGAAATTGGTTTTCCGCAAGTCGCGTTGACCATTTTACTCGGTATATTTTATGTAGCAGTCACCGCACTTGGTATAAAAGTATACAACGGGTGTCAAGGTATTCAAGATTCCGAAAAATACGAAAACCTTAAAGGGTATCTTTCCCACACAATGGCCATTGCTATAACTATCCCGGTTATTCTTTTGCTTATGAAATTCGTAAATAATGAAGGTGGTGTATTCAGTATAATATACGCAATTATGGGTCTTACAGGTGCTTCAATTGCTATGAATATCATGAACCAACCATCGTGTAAAGATAAAGTTAAATCAACTGATAAAAACTTTGTGATAGTATCAATCGTTGCATGGATTATTTTATTACTCACGGGCGGATTTTTCACGTTTAAAAAATATCCTAAATTAGGAGAGGCTTTCAAGAAGAACGCGTAATGGAGATATATGAATCTATTTATCTTTTACTTATGCTCTTGGCCTACGGGATACGTAGAGCAGGAACGTTTACATTCGAAGAAAAAATGAAAATGATTGATTTTATTGGATATATTGCCAAAAACTCAAACATTTACAATACCAGCCACAGTCAAACCCGTGAATGCAACCATAGCACATCGCCCTACATTACGCAACGCGAATGATTCAAATTCATCCTCTGTTAACGTCGTAAATGCATTCGTTACACTATACGTAGCTAACAGAGTACAGCCAAGCCCCAGTAGAGAAAAGGGTGGATAAGTCATCTGCTCAATAACATTTAATCCCGTTAGTCCCCAATTTACCAAACCAAGTGATGAACCATACATGGCTGCGCGTCCATTGACGGCTTCAATAAATGGAAAATTTGGACCTGGTGGAGGTGGTCCCGAATCACCGTTGGATGCGTTTGTAGTTGGTCGTCGTCGCCTTTTATTTTTAGGTGGTGTAGTATTAAACTGTAGTTTATAGGTAATTGATTTCATTCTTTTTTATTATCAGGGTTAATCTTTAACATCTTTAAAAGTGTATACATACCCAAAAATAAACCCGTCGCTGAATATATTGCAGACATATTAGCACCTTTTCTAAACTGATATACCGTCCATAGTAAACTCGCAATAATACCAGAAACTATATATTCAACTGTATAATAACTTAAATCGTCTGCTTCATAAACCCTTTTAAAATGGTCAATCATTTGGTATAAACCTATACCTATAGCAATAGTTGCTAATTGTTCGGAGCTTGTATCCATTATAGTTATTAAAGAAATTAATTATTAATAATATATAAAAATGTCTTCTCAAACACCCGAAAAAATTATCGCAAACTACGATTCTAAATCCAGACAATCTAAAAATGTTGCACTGGAAATGAAAAAAATCGTCGAACGGTACAGAGGTAAAAAAATCACTAAAGAAAACGTGTGTGTATTAGTTTCTACACTCATGCTCCAAGCCCAAAACCTCAAAAACATTTCTGGACCGGATAAAAAAGAACTCGTCATGGAATTAATCTTTTCGATTATTGAACAAATTGATGAAGGGGATACTGATACCGAATTCGAAACGCTTCTAAAGGCAATGGTTCCCGGTATGATTGATAGCTTTGCTGTCATGTTAAAAACAAGTGCTGGGTGTAAAAAACTGTTCGGATGTTTTCGTTAAATAAATAGTATAAAGTTTATTCTCGTATACATAATAATGAAGTTTCCAACTTTAGAAACGATGGTAATATACGGCGTCTATACTATTAGGGACCTTATTTTGTATTCACAAAATAAACTCGTTAAACGAAATGTAAAAATACTCAACGAGTGTGATCAGTGTTCTTATGTATTTAGTGGACATATATGTAATAACTGTAACGATATTAAAAATAATTCGCTCGTATAAAACAATGTCATATACAACCGTTGTTACTTATACGACCAAATTAAGAAACGAGGTAAAAAGTGATTGTTTATGTTGCGCCGAACGAAAACTTATAAAAAATTTAAAACATGATTTTTTAAAAAGAGGGTACCGTGCACATCAATTCAAATCATGGCTTAATAGAAAATGTGGAACATTAGTGATACGCCGCGAAACCAGTTACGGTGACGGTATATCACTACCGTGTGTTTTATGTAGAAAAGTTATAGATAAATACGAACTCAAATGGATCGCACACGATGGTAAGACGTGGATTCATTCTAAGAAAACACCATGTCTTCCAAAATCACGTCCTACGAATAAACAAAGAAAACACCTAGGGTTTGGTGGTTTTAATAATTAGCCCCAAAGCCATTTCTAAATTATTCTCATTTCGTTTGAGTGGTTTCTCCCTTTTCAAACGTAACGTCTCGTTTTTACCCGTAGCACTTTTTATATCACTCAGTTTTTTAGTATTTGAGACGATAGGTATGACGCGTTCAGGTATAGGTTCGGTTTCTATTTCTCTAGGTTTTTCTACGTCGACTACATTGTTTTCTCTAAATTGTTCTATGGTTAAATCACCTCCAAATTGTATAAGTCTTTGTCTGTGAGGGGCACGTTTTATCTGTCCGATCTTATCGAAAAGTTTGCGACGCATCATGACCATGTTTCCACATATGAGTCCACCGCGATTACACCCGTACTTATCGATTGCGTATGTTTTCATACAACTCCATGAACAGAAGTTACCGGACGTATAGAATTTGTTTCGTCGTTCGTCGTGTTTGTGAGGCATGCTTAAAGCCGTACCTTCAAATGGATGGCAACACCACCAACACCACATTCATGACTTAAATTTACTTTTTTTCTTTAAGTGTATCACCTTCTGTTTTTCATTATATAAATTAAAGCCACTAAACATATACACGCAAATACCACCATCAAAATAGAACCACCTATTACCATTTTTTCCTCCTTTTCCTCTTTTTCTTTTTTCTCTTTTTTTGCCTCTTCTATTTTTGCCTCTTCTTTTGCTTCTTCTTTTGCCTTTTCTTCTTCTTTTTTCGCTTTCTCTTGATTTTCTAAATACATTTTCATACCCGATTCCTGTGCGTCTGCCATTGTTTTAGCCCATTCAGCATCATCTTTAGCCTTCTTTTCACATCGTGCTGTAATAGTACTACCTTGGACTGTACCATCCATTTGGTAATATTTACCACATATCTTCATGTTTTGAGTACACCCTTTAACCTCCCCTTTACTATTTACAAGACCCTTTTCAACGTATACATTATCACCCGTAGATCTACATGCATCGATAAAACAGTGTTTAGTACCGAAAAATTTCCTCTTAAACTCTTCAGGTACAGCTTCTATCATGGCATTAAAATTTTTATTTGCTTCTACGCATCCAATAAAGTCTTTATTTTCATCTTCATCACACCATGTACCATCGTTCTCTAATGTATTTATACATGAACAATATTTATCGTCTTTACCCTCGGGAGACTGGCAATATTCTTTTACTATTTCCGTGAAATGTTTTGGTGAAGATTCCCTCAATGTTTTACAATTTTTTTGATATGTTTCGGTTCCATCTTTTCTATTATCTTTGGTTTTTACACATTGCGTTTTAATTTTATCTTTCTTCAAATCCCAGCACGTTTTACCATTTCCAATTTTAAAATCGGGGTTTGTCCATAAGATATTATTATTTTCATCACATATTTTTCGAGTGATATTGTCCCATACAGCTCGACGAGGATCATTAGGTGATGCTGTATCAGCATATAATGCAGCCATTACATCTTCATCAATCTTATACGAACAACTCATTTTTGGCCGTCCCAAATTTCTCGGTAAATTTCCAGACTGTAACCATATACCTCTATCTGCATGTATACATGGGTGTCCAGTTAAATTACCAGTTGAAGTAAGAGGGTATTCATTTATACCACCTTCTGTGTTTAATGGGTGATAATACCAGGCACATACAGTATCATCTTTACAACTAACATCATGAACAAGATGCGTGTATCCATCGTCACGTCTTTCGGGTAATAATATTTTATGATTTACAATACCACCTTTATCTATTTTTTCTTCTGGTACAAGTTCGAATCCTATACCTGAAATTTCACCCTCAAGTAACCATGCATGTTCCGGTCTTTCACTACTAGGCGCATCACCACCAGACCAATATCCATTGGGTACTGACATCATTACCTGATTACCAGGTTCAGCATGTTCCATTAATGTAACACCTGTGTTATCACACCCCGAAACTCTCAATGACTGAGATGCATTATCATGCTTAGTTACTACTATACCATCTGTCTCGGCTGTAATAGTCTCTAATAAATTATCGTCAGCATTGGTATTATAATTTCCATATCTCAATAATTCTACTTTGCATACCATTATATTATACTTGTATTTTTTTCTGTACATACAATAACTAATCATGGGAGGTGGCGGAAGTCAAACTATCAAAAATGAAATGAACATAAAATCAACCACCGAACTTTTAACCAGTACAATTTTAAAAACTGAAAATAGTACTCAGGCTAATTGTAATACAGCACAAAATTTATCTGTAAAGATAGGACACGTCGTAGGATGTCCGTCTTATTTTGGTCAGACAGCGTCGTGTGATGTACAGTCATCTTCGTCTGATATATCTAAACAAATATCACAGTCGGCAAATAAAATTGCTGAAGATATGAAAACTAAAGCGGCGGCGGCTTTAGATAATGCGTCACAGGCTGGTAATTTTCAATTTGGAGATAAATCCAATGTAGAAACTAAAATTAATAAAGAAATTGATACAATTATCAAAGATGAGTTTTCAGAAGAAAAAATAAATGAAACTACGGCTGGAGCGGTAATGATACAAGATGGGGAATTGGAAGTTGGTTTTTATGATTGTACCTTAGGGGGTAATATCAACTTCGAACAGGATGTATCCGCGAAAGTAGCCGCAGGTGCAGTAATGAATAAAGTTCTTGAAAGAATCACTTCGAGTGATGTTACAAAAGAAATAACAGATGAAATTGATTCTAAAAATACGAAGAAAGCTGGTGGTGCGGCAGAAGTCGTAGACTCTGCGGGTGACGCTGCTGCAGGTATTATAGGTGCTGCAACAGGGCCAATGCGTTACGCTATGATTGCAGGTGTTGTATGTTGTTTTTTGGTCGTAGTATTAGCAGTAGTTATGGGAATGTCACCAGCGGGACAGAAAAAAATAGGAAATATGAATATGAGTAAAATGAACATGGGTAGAATGATGAGGCGTTAAAACATTTATAATTTACTAAAAACATATATAAGAAAAATAAGTATAAGAAACAAACAAAATAAAAACAAAAATAATTTCTTTGTGTTTTCTTTTGTTCTGGTATTTAATTCATCTATAGAATCTTTGTCCGGTTTAATAACTTTATAAAACTTTTCTTTACACATTTTTAAAAAATCGTCACTCTTACATTCATTTTCAACAACACATTTACGACATTTTTCTTTTTCACGCTTGTCTATCTTTTGCTGAACTTTATCCGCACGAGACATTTCACGTACACCGGGTATCATAGCGAGTTGCGACTTTTGATCAGGTAAAACAGCCATTGTCGTTTATATTAATATTAAAGAAATAATTTTTCTTTATATTAATGATTTTAAGTATAGACGTCGGTATACGAAACTTAGCCATGTGTATGCTCGACGAAACTTCTAATCTTATTGTTCAGTGGGATGTTTCCGGAGTCCCCCCTGAACATAAAGATGGCTTATTCGTTTCTTTAAGGAAACATTTAGACGAAAAACCATGGGTGTTACAAGCAGACACCATTCTCATTGAAAAGCAACCTGATAGGAATAAAAAAATGAAAACGGTCGAAAACTTTCTTCACGCCTATTTCGTCATACGTAACCCCGACGCCGAAACGATCATATACGACGCGAGGTTCAAAATACCCGATTTTGCAGGTCCAGGTAAAGCCATGTATACAAAACGTAAAAAGGCATCTATACAAAGGTGTGAACAATTTATATG
>Ga0255782_10000461_pt1 | contig 36735 bp, 55 predicted proteins | sample 101ome_26_FD_179980 | JGI IMG/M metagenome (GOLD analysis project Ga0255782, IMG submission 179980) | Coastal salt marsh microbial communities from the Groves Creek Marsh, Skidaway Island, Georgia - 101408AT metaG (version 2) | ecosystem: Environmental > Aquatic > Marine > Intertidal zone >...
ATTATCATGAAAACACCCGTAAGAGACGATCTCGGGAACTACTTTTTAACGAAAGAAACGAGTTCGGGGAACTTTGGCGAAAAGTTATACGTCCACTTAGCCGATACACCGTATTATGCCGATGGACCTAAAGTTGAGCCCATTGCACACAAAGACATGTTATTTACACGTATGGAAGATTTGGGGTTTACTTTAACACTATGGGAAGATCTTAAAGGAAACCCAGTTTCGGATTTGTATAGTAAATTTATCTTTGTATATAAGAGATGATAATTGTATTACTCCTCGTTATCATAAATATACTACTATTCATAAACATACAGGAACCACCAAAATTGAAAGAAGTTCGCGAAAAATACAGGACACTCAGGGAACACCTTAAGAAAACGAATAATGAAGAGTTCAAAATACTGTATAAAGAAATACCCATTACCGCACATAGACGTTTAAATGGGTCTATTGGTTATAATGTCAATAAAGGCAATGATATAGGTATATGTATTGATGGTGAACCAAACGAGATATTTCACGTGTTATTACACGAACTTGCACATTGTACCGTAGACGAATATTCACATAGTAAAAAATTCTGGGAAAATTTCAAAGAACTTAGAAATATATGCATTTCTTTAGGTGTATACCAAGAAATACCACAAAGAACTAAATTTTGTGGTAAACACGTCCAGGATAAATAATCTATGTTATTAATAAAATGCAGTCTTTTTCAGATTTAATAATGGCGTATGGTCTACTCAATATTTTACTTTTAACAACAAGTACACCACTTTTAACAAATGATAAATGGATAAACATGGGTCTGCTAATGGTTGTTGTACCCAGTTTAACAAGTGCGTTAACGCGTGGTGGTAATATATTCGGCCGTTTAGCAGTAGACACACCATTTTTAATGGTATCTACACTCATTGGAATGGGTATAGTTGCTGGCATCTCTAAAACGAATAAGAGGTTTGAAAAAGATTTTAAAAATTATGGTAAAACTACGAAAAGTACAAGTACTGTATTGGGACTTCGCGCAGTTGGTTTACTATTTGGATTTCTTATTTCCTATTATGCGTTTGGTAAACAAATGTATAAACATTTTAATACCCCTTCGTATTAAGCATATCTTTTCGCGATATAAAAGGCAACAGCTGCGACCATACCGGTCGATACTAAGCCAATAGCACTTCTATTTCCCTGTTCGTTCAAAAATGATGGAACGAAGTTTACTAGTTTTTCCTGGACAGGTTTACTAATAGCCACCGCAGCACATACAGCAACTATAAGTGCTTCAAATTGGTCATCAGTAAGCCCAAATGGATTTTTAGATTCAGTAGTTTTTTGAGTAGTTTGCTGAGGAGCGACTTGTTGTTGTTGTTGTGCCATCATCATGGGCATTTGCATTTGCATTTGCGTCATGCGTGGATCTTGTGCCATCATTGGGGGTTCAAGTGGGTCTTCCGCTTGACCCATAATATCGGAAATTGGAGTAGAGTCCATCGTTTGTTGTGATTCAATATTTTTTTCCGGGGGTTTTTTTGACACAAAAGATGTACCTTGGTTATTATTTAAAGATACCATACCATCATTGGTATCAGATAAGTTCATCGTTACAATGTCCGTCATTTATGTAGTCATAGGTTTTTAGACTCAGTCACTGACGCATCTCCTGAATATAAAATATACCTCGGATACAAACTTAAAAATGTATTTGCAATCTTTGGTAAATCGTTTGTTTTTTCACATTCTGACATAGATTCGTTAAAATAGATACGTTTTGTATCGTGACATACGTTTACATATATGTAATATCCATCACATCGACCTATTGAAAGTTCGTTAAATTTTGTATACGGGTATACCATTTTCGAATTACATATTCGTCTGATGAAATTCATTTATTTCTTTTTCGTAACTTTGAATGGTGTATTCTTTTTAACTGATTTGGGATCACCTCCTTTCATGTTACCATGTCTTGGGTTAAACATCTTTTTATGGGTTTGCCAATATTCTGGTGCACCAACTCTAAAATTTTTACGAAGTGTCGCTTTGTACCAAAACACACAATCTTCTATTCTGTTACTTTTAGAAGTGTTATCTAACACCAAACATTCGTAATTTTCAGTACATGAATCCATAACTTTATTGAACATCTCGAAACTTGGAAAAATCCCAAAAAAAGATTTATACAACTTTTCACGATTTTGAATAATGTTTTCACGTAAAATAAATACATAATCAACATTTGCCCTGAGTGCTGGTGGAAGATCCATGCAATATTGCATCGTGAGCATGAAAAAAATCTTCCAGTGTCGCCCATTCATAAAACATTGACGAATACATGTATCTTTCATAAACTTTGAATCGTACATACAATCATCTAAAAGAAGAAAAGCTCCACAATTTGTTTTTCCCATACCCACAAGTTTTTTCTGTCTATCCATGACGCGTTCAATGGCTTCCCTGTCGTAATCTCCATATATGAAAAGGTCTGGTATATACTGTTGATAATAATGATTACCTTCTTCTGTTGCCGATAAAACTATCCCGGCTGGTAAATGCTTTTTATGGTACAAAATATCGGTAACGAGTGTTGATTTACCTGTATTTCTTTTACCGATAAATACACACACTTTATCATCCGCCATAGTTTCAGGTTTGAATTTTCTCAACTGAAGATTCATCTATTGTACTGCCTCGTTTTATTTCATAAAATTTTACTCACGTAAAGTAAGAATGGCTGGTCGATTAAACCTTGCTGTCACGGGTATCCAGGACCAATGGCTTACTGGTGATCCCGAATTTTCGTATTTCCTGATGAATTTTAAACGGCACACGAAATTTTCAATAGAATCTATAGAAACACCGTTCGATGGTGATGTAGATTACGATGCAACTGTAGAATGTCGCATTCCCAAAAATAAAGGAGACCTCATACGGAGTATGATGCTTAAATTTACTTTACCGGAACCAACTACAGGAAATAAAACGTTCGAAGTTACCCAATCTGGTCTTAAATATTATATAGATGGTGTTCAACAAGACACACTCACACTTTACGAAGGTTCTACGTATACATTTAACGTAAACACAGTTGGACATCCATTTTGGTTTTCAGAAACTCCTGATGGTAGAGATGGTGGTGTTATTCAAACACCTTATACCAATGGTATTACAGGTTCGGGTACAGAACAGGGTACTGTTACTTTTACGGTACCTAATAATGCACCATCGACTTTATATTATTACTGTGAAGTTCATTCTAATATGGGTGGTCAAATAAACATACACAATGTAAGGTATAATAAATCTATAGGATCAAGAATAATAGAATACGCTGATCTTCAAATAGGTGGTCAGACCATAGAGCGTATTACGGGTGACTATATATACATGTATAACCAAATACACAGCAATAAAGACGATATAGACCAAACACTCTATTTTTTAACGGGACACAATAATTATATATCAGTTTCGTATGATTGGGACTACACGATATTTTTACCATTCTATTTTTTTAGACACCCAAGTTTAGCTATACCCGTTTGTGCACTTACAAAACAACTCGTTGAAATACACATAAAGTTTAAAAAGTTGAATGAAGTAACTGTAACTTACACAAGAGACACCAATATTGTATCAAATCCACCTACTGATATTTCATCGTCAATTAAAAAGGTATCACTCGTCACAGATTTTTATTTTGTCACGGAAGATGAAAAGAATTTCTTACTTACACGTCCTATAGAATATGTTATAACACAACTCCAGATGTCACAGTTTAAGTTTAAAGTGGGTGAATCAAAAAAAGCGGGTATGCTCAATTTTAAAAATCCTGTCAAGGAAATGTTCTTTTTGGCTGTAAGTGATGACGTTTATAAACTTAATCCAATAAAACACGTTAACATGAAATTTAACAACAATACAATAATAGATGCTGATAATTTAATGCTCAGTTATGAACAGCCTTTGAAATACTATACAGGTGTTACCGACAACAACTTTGGAGTATACAGTTTTTCAATGAAGCCCGAAACATATTATCCAACAGGGCAGGTAAATATGAGTCGAATAGCTCATAATCTTATTGAAATTGAACTCGATTCACCGGACACTAATTTTGAACACAAAGTATACGTATATGCAGTAAACTATAACGTGTTACATATTCAAAGCGGTCTCGGGGGTTTAAAATTTTAGTACCTTATACTAGTAATGGCTGGACGTGTTCAGTTACAAACATCCGGACCACAGGACGCATTTTTCACGGATAATCCAGAGTATACATATTTCATAAAGAATTTTCAAAAACACACAAACTTTGCACCATTCTTTGTAGACTTAGATGTTTATGGTGAAATTGAGTTCGGGAACATCATAAAGTGTACCATCCCTCAAGACCAAGGCGACCTTCTCAAAACCGTGAGTTTGAAAGTTGAATTAAGTGCTATAGATCAAAATTTAAAATCTGGGTACGACGGATTTGGTTACGTAGAATCTATAGGTCATGCCATGATTGAATATGTCGAACTCGTTATAGGTGGTGAAGTTATACAACGCGTACCAAGCGATTTCTTAGCAATTTATTCGGATAACTACGTCACGCAGACGAAACAACACAATTTAGACAAACTTATCGGTAAACCACCCCTAGAATTTTCAGGTACACCCGTTACAAATAACTCTATATTGGGATACCTTGGGTACGCAACATCCGATACCAAATATTTTATCGATATACCTTTTTACTTTTATAATACTCCTGAACTTGCGATACCATTATGTGCCATAACGCAACAAGAAGTAGAGATAGTCATAAAATTGAGAGATGTAAAAGACTGTATATACGGTAAACATACAGCAGATCAAGAATCTTATTATACCGGGGAGTCTCCAAAAGGACTCATAAAAAGTATAAAACTAACCACTGAAATGATTTCATTAGACGAAGAAGAAAAACAAAAGATAAGTAATCAAAGAACAGATTACATTATAACTCAAATACACGAAAGTAAATCTATAATACCAATAGATGCAACTTTAGATAATTATATAGATGTTACTCACAGACTCCAATTTAAAAATCCTATAAAAGAACTTTTTTTCATCGTACAAAGATTAAGAAAAGTTACAGATGGTCATTTTGTAAGTAATTTTGATTATGATTCTGTATTTCAATTGTATAATAATGATTATACAAATTATGAACACTTAAAAAGTCTGGAACTTATACTCGACGACTCAGTTATATTAGATGAAAAAACGGGTAGTATTATTAACTTACGCGCAGTACAAAGTGGTATACATCACACGCGAACGCAATTGTTCAGACGATATTATTCATATAGTTTTGCACTTGAACCAGAACGGTGGTACCCAACAGGTCAAAGAAACTTTAGTTTAATTAAAGATCAAATAGTAAAAATGAAAATAACACCCGATATATATGCACAAAGAGAACTTAGAGTTTTAGGCCTAAGTTATAACATACTCCGTGTAGAAAACGGTATTGCTAAAACACTGTTTAACTTATAATGAATCAACAAGAAAAAGACGCGAATATAAACTTAATGGAACAAATACAGGAATCTGCTATTAATATTATCCAGCCTGTTCTCGAACGGTCTATGGTACTCGCAGCAGAATACGCAAAAGCGTGTGGACGTGATATGATTCTCGCCGAAGACATGGAATATGCCATGAAATATTGTGCTATGAATGAAGTTGGTAAAAAAATGGGTTCACATTTTCCAGAAATATATGAAGAAGAATCTTCGGAAGACGAGGAAGATATTGAAATTGAAGAAGACGAAGATGTTCCTTTTACGCGATATTCAGGAAGAGAATATAAGTTCGTAAAAATGAATATGGCGTACGACAGTTGGAATACATGGGAACCAAAAAATCCGTCAGAATGGATGTTAAAAAATGCCATAGATAGTAATGAACACATCGGGTCCGACGGGGTGGACGAAGAAATCTAAGTATTTTAAGATATGTGATGATTCCGATTCGGAAATTGATTCTGATTCCGATTCCGATTCGGAATCAGAAAAGGAACCGGAACCAGTTAATGTAGGTATGTTAAATGGGTATTTAAACCCAAAATATTATAAAGAAATTTTAGTCGAAGAAGATTTACTCCCAGATTAAAATCTCAGGATACTGTATATAAAAAATGTCTACCGCTGCCGAAACTGTTACGCTCGTCACGCGCGAACTCGAATCCCAATCCCTCAACGCCATTGTTGCGGGATTCTCCTTTGCCGCCGCTTTGTCTTGGATGGACTTGGTCAGGTGGTTGGTTAACCAGGTTGTTAAGGTCAACAAGAACGGTGGCATGAACTACACACTCACTGCCTTGTTTACGACTCTCTTGTCTATCTTGGTCTATGTTGGTATCTCCCGTGTTTCCACGCGTGTCCAAAAGCCATCGCAACCAATCTTCGCGGTTACTCGATAATTTTCGGTTTACGCATAACTAAAAGTAAAAATAAACCGGTTGCGACTACCATAAATATAGATATAAACGCATCCCATCTACGCGGATCCTCCAATTCGGGGATACTCATAGGTGGTGGAAGAGAAAAGTCTCGTTCCACTTTAGCAACATTCTCCAATTTATCAGTAGAACACGTTACTGCAAGTTTAAGTATATGATTTGCGTTTCTAAAATCGTATGGTATTAAACGATTATTACTACTATAATAAAATTGAACACGTAAACTTGATATTGTTTTTTGTGACCCAGAATCAAAATTGTGTTCGACTGTATCATCGACACCTGAATAGTTAATCACATCGCCGCAAAGTAGTATACGTCCGGTATAAAACGGTGTTTCCGAAAACACGGTTTTGTTAAATTCATCTGAACCACTACTTAATTTAACTATAATTGCATCTGCACCCTGTAAATTAATACTTCCCGTTTCTAAAGTATAGGGTGAAGACGTGGTAGACGAGACATTACTCGATGGTAAACCTAAAATATCATGTGGCGTTGTGTACCCATTCGTACCCGTAATATACCCGTTTGTACCCCCATAAAACTCAAATGTAAAAGGTGAACTACCCGTAAACGTTATAGCGTTCGTGTCCTTATTGAAAGAAGAACTCGTAATAACACTAGAGGCCGTTGTAATCGCCTGTGCTAATTCTGTTCCACTATAGTTTCCTATAGGTATAGTAACGGGTGTACCATTTATATCAAATTGATTATTTCTATCGTGTATGAGGTACTGACTATTATGTATACGTGCAGAAATGAGCGATATTTTAGTCACGTCATAAATAGGGTTTTTTAAGTGGACTACATAATCACCTGGATTTGGGTACAAAACGGGATCACGTTCACCACTGTCTATATCTAAAGTATGTACCTTCATTAAAATATATGAACAATATTTTAATGAGTGTATGTCTCAAAAAATAAAATGATTAAGAAAGACTATGAACCAATGGGTTATTTGAAAGTTGTCGTCTTGCTGTATCCAAACTCATATTGGATGCATTTGGATTATAGTGACCTTTATATGCATTAAAATTATGGTAATCATTAATTCTGTATTGTTGTGTCCACGCACCATTTGCTGAGTTTACTCTACCATCAATTCGAGACGTATCCGAACGAACACTCGTAACCATACCACCTTGGTTGAGTGCATCAGCGCGAACATTCATTCGCCCTGGACCAGCAGCTCTATTTCCTTTACCACGGCGTTCGTCTGGACGGAAACCGTGTTTTGTAAGTTCTTCTACTGTGTGTGGTGTACCGTACGTTTTATTCTCACCTACCTTAGTCGCTGGAGCATTTAAGTAACCACCGACAAAACTATTTATACCCGGTGCTGGTCGGTTACTATATTGATATTGTTGAATATTACCATCGGCTTTGTTTCTGGTTGGTTCCTGTGCACGTGTGAGTGCAGATACAGTTCGCTTCGCGGATGCATAATTCAAAGTATCCGTTCTAGAACCAGTTTCCGATCTATTCGTTGTTCTCTTTGTGCGTTCGTGCTCACCTCTTGATACTCTACCACTCATACCTTGTGCTCTACCTGGTACTGGTGGAAGACGACCATGTAAGAATGCTGTTTTTTCTGGTCTGTTATGAGCAACTTCACCGACGATACCACGTCGACCACCTTTGAAATCATACGCTGGACCAGACCTACCTGGTAATGTTGTTAATCTATACGCACCTACATTTTCTGGATTGACACGGAACAATTGTTGATGACCACCAAATGCTGGTACATTTGCACCAACACCCAAACCTGGACCAACGAGTTGTTTTTCAACTGGTGAAAGATTATTCATTCTACCTGCGTCATACATTCTGTTTCGCATGTTCAACACTTCTCCGCCGGCAGAGCGTTTTTGTGGAGCAATTTCAGCAAATGACCCAACTTCTTCTTTCGACGTATACGATGGTTCAATGAGTGGTGACAATGGACCTAAATATTCAGATTGAATAACGACATCCCTATCTGAAAAATCGGATACAACTTCCTGTTCTTCTTCTATCGATTTACCTTCTACTGTATACATTTCATCTGGTCGGCTTAATTTTCTTCCGGCATAAACTAAACCGGCTATAGCCAATATAGAGATGGGATCAGCCATTCTTATTTCTTATTAAGATTTTTATTGAGGTATCTTTGCTGAAACAAACCATTTTGAGTTTCTGCGCGAGTACTAATAGGGTCATATGTTTTAGATCGGAGTGGTAATTTACATTCGACATTTTGAAGTGGGTGAAAATGACTTTCGTATGTTTTTGCTAAAATCTTATTAAATCGTGAAGTTGATTGTGGTCTGAGTTTATCAGATGTCTCTATAAATTGCGCTGGTGCACCCTTTCCAGCCATATATGGAGCTGTACCATATAACATCGTATTTGGGCGACTCGAGCCGTAGTTAAGAGTACTGGGCTGGGGATAGACAAAAACTTCTTCGGTCGCACATACAGTTGGGACCGCATGATCTTGAACCATTTTCATACCTGGTTGGAGTTGATACGCCATTTACTATTACAAAAGATTTTGTTTATGCAAATCGAGTATCTACTTGTTTAATGTATTTTGGATTAAATTAAAGACCTCTCTTGTCCCCTGTTGGATCAAGACCCGCAAATGCTTCGAGTTGTGCACCTCTCGCATCCGGGTCACACAATCTTGGGTCTTGTCGACATGTATTACCTCTTTTACCATGTATAAACTCGTAATAAGGAGTATTACCTATAGAAGTATCTGGCATGCTTGTAAATTGTCTAGATAATGCATTTCTTTGATGTTCGGGTGTAAACGAACGTGAACGTCCTGGACCATATTTAATGTCACCTGTGAGATAGTTATTCACTGGTTCTCTTACCGTTGGATAGTAACACGATTGGGGTCTATCTGGTCTGTCTACATAGTCTGACACGAGTACATTACCCATAGGATTTTCTTTAGTTGGCATTAAGCATTCCTTACCTATATTATTATAAGCAACTGTTGGTCGTATGATATTATCTTTAACCATATCCGACTTTTCCATTATATAAAGAACTCCGAGTGCGGTTGCGCCTAAAACGAAAATGCGTGGGTCACGTCGTATAAGATACACTATACATGTTGCATAAATAATAAAACGTGCTGATGCATTCACGCGTTCTGTCGAAGGTTGCGTTTTTGAAGGCCAGAATTCATGAACTTTGTCTACACGAACCAATTGTTTTGGATCTTCAAACCAAGATGTCATTTATATATAATGAGTTTATTTTTTCATCATACCACCTAACATGCCCTGCATAGTTTTCATGAGTGCAGCTTCATCAAGTCCACCCCCGTCTTCGCCCATCTTATCGGCACACTGCTTTGCAACTGTTTCAATCATGGAAAGTGTGTCTTCTGGGATAGAACTAATCGTTGTACCGAGCATATACAGAGTCTGTATGTACTGCCAAATAGCATTTTTTGTATTTTCGGAAGCGGAATCCCAGTGTTTTTCAAGATCCACACCATTCATAAAATCAAGATTCTTGGATTCTTTAATGAAAAAGGTTTCGTCTTTAGACGAAATCTTATCGGCATATGGCGTAACACCCTTCATAAATCCGTCAACAACTAATCTCGGATTCGAGGCTTTCATTAAATCAAAAGCCGATAAACATTTTTTCAAGCCTTTTTCTTCTGGAAATGTCTTGTGTAATTCCACAAGAAATTGGCCCATCATGTCATTGAATGCGGTCACGGAAGTCATTTTATACTGTAATTATGTATATTATCTTTAAGTTATAAAATTAAAATGGTTCCGTTGATATGGTTTCTTTCTTACCTAAACCATTTGTAACGATAAAAAATACTAAAATTGCATTAAGTGCGGCTGGCTTAGCGTAAGCACTTACTGGAAGCTTACCTTCGTTATTAATCTTCGCTTTAAAATGTATATAACCTGCAGTTATTAAACCGGCAATTATTCCGGCCCATGCTGGATCTCTTAAATAGTCTTCAAACTCCATTTAATAATAACCAACTTTTTTTGCACGGGTTTCAGATGCATCTGGAAACAAAACGCCTTCATCTTCATCCTGTTGTGACCCCGGTGGCATTGATGGAGCCGGTTTGGTCTCTATAGTTCGAAATTCATTTTCAAACGGTGAAGATTGTACTGGTTCTTCCACAGATGGTTGTTCTTCCATAGTAGATGGCTCTTCCATAGTAGATGGCTCTTCCATAGTAGATGGCTCTTCCATAGTAGATGGCTCTTCCATAATAGGTTGTTCCTGTTCAAATGGCTCTTCTTCGTAACCATCGACTACGTCAGGGTCTTCCGAATCCCCAACTTCTGCTTCCCCTACATCAAGGTCTTGTCCTTCCTGCGTTTGAGACATGTATGTTTGTAAAATTTGTTGAACTGGGATTAACTCTTTTATAGAAGTTTCGATACACGCTGAAAATCTTTCATATAACTTATCGTTTCGTGTATGTTCGTTTTGCGTTTCGTGGTAGATATATGGGTCTCTGTATAAATCTTTAGCGACATTATTATAACACGTTTGAATAAAAACTTCATTCGTTGGAAGTTTTAAAGAAATTTTTTTGTTATCTTTATTCAGTCTCACCGCTGATAAAATTTTAACACAACTTACAAAAACGGCGGCTAATAAATCATTAAACCATGCACACCTGTTTGTTATATTATCGGTATGTTGCTTAGACATGGCATCACTCCAATTTGGAACTTCTTTTAGTAACTTTTGGTACATCACTAGAACTTTTCGACCTTTAGAAAGTTTATACGATTCTTCATATAAATCTTCAAACGTTTCAATCATAACGGGACACATAAGCAAACACAATTGACCAACATATTCGCGTTTAGCTTCAACGAGAATATTTAAAGGATCGCTCATATTTGTGATTAAGATTGTTTTTTTAAACCATTTTATCACGCATTACTCCCCCTGTATTTATTTGCCGCCTTTTTAAGATTTATCAAAGTTGGAAAATCTGTCATATCCTCTTCTACATTCTGGGTATGCGTTTTTGATTTTTTTAATGGTTTCCATGAAATACAGAGTTCGTATTCACCAATCTGCTGAACAGTAAAACCACCTATTTCAAATTGTCTTTTTATATACTGCGTTGCTTTAGGTCTATCAAAGTGTGGGCACCCCATAACAAATGAAGGTACTTGACAAAAGAGATACTTATGCCCCAAATCAACTGACTGTCGAATTCGTTTCGAAATTTGATTATATATTTTAACATACGTTTCCTTTTTTAGGCGGTTTCTTTTTTCAGATATACGTGTTATTTCATCAATACTGATCATTACTATCTGTCGAGAACTTTAAATGTTAATTTTACCGTACATAGTTTGTGGGTCTGATATAACTTTATCAATAATCTTAGTGTTTTTAATGATATCAATTTCACTCTGTCTAACTTTGGTATAATCTTCAAATTCTTTACTATTTATCGCGTTTTGGTAAATACCTGGTTTGGATGGCAGTCTAATATCTATTGGTTGAGTTCTGATACTTAATACCGTAGCTTTATTATCTATTATTCTTATATCGGATGTTACGGTGAATCCTAACGCAAACCCCCTGTGTTTAACAGCCATAAACATACACCTATATATTTCCTGTCCAGTAGTCGTATTCTTATATTTTTTGATAGATGTCGTTTCAATAATATAAGTACATAAACCAGTTTTTTTAGAAATTTCTTTATTAGTTTCAAAAACCATTTCTTGCATAAGATCATTCGAAACTTCTATTTCTTCACCTGATTCAGTATATCCAGATAAATCCGTTTCCGGGTCGTTTATAAAAACATGGTCAATTGGTTTAGAGGTACCGGAAAATCCAAATATTTCAGTAAACATTTCCGTCCTGGACATAGTTAAGAGTACAAAGAGTATTAAAAATATTAACACAAATTTCATTATTTAATATTAAATACTATTTTTTATTTAAAAAAACTTTTTTTTATTTTATACAAAGTCCCTCGAGGAGAATGTTCAATATTTTTAAAAATAAATTTTTTTGTGTTTTAAAAATGATAAAATGTTAATAATTTTACTATATAAAAAAGGTATAATTTACTCTATAAAATAATAATCAATTTTTAAAAAAGTAAAAAAACTTTTTTTTATTTTATACAAAGTCCCTCGAGGAGAATGTTCAATATTTTTAAAAATAAATTTTTTTGTGTTTTTTATCAGAAAAAAAATTAAACTATATTTTAACATGTCCCTCTTGATATACAGTCCACAGTGTAATCATAGTCTGGATATCATAGACTATATTAATAAAAATCAACAGCTCAAACAGATTGTTCAGTATCATAACATAAATAAATTGGGTATACCTCCACAATACAAAAATAAAATTACACGTGTACCAACGATGCTTACGAAAAATGGTAAACTTCTTGTTGGTAATGAAATCAGAAATTGGCTCGAGTCTATATTACCAGCACAAGATTGGGAAACATGTGGATTTGGTGCCTGTCCAATGACTACGTTAGATGGTGAAGGTGTAGATGAAATATTTAGTTTAGACAGTTACGGAATATCTTTACAACCAGCAATGACCAAGGAATTAGAAGAAAAAATTAACCAAAGTGTATCGGATGCGTATAATAAGAATATAAAGAAATAAAGAGAATATCTCTTAGATATGAAATTAGCGACTATCCAGGCATCTGCTATAAAATCAACATTTGAAGTACTCAAAGATATACTCAATGATGTAAATATATACTTTAAACCAGATGGTATGTATATCGTAACACTCGATACAGCGAGGACATCTCTCGTAGATATGTTTTTATCAGCTGATAATTTTGAAGAGTATACGTGTGAAAGTAATATAATTGCAGGTATAAATGTTTCGAATACGTTTAAACTTCTTAAATCTATAACAAATAACGATGTACTCGTAATAAATATTGATTCGAAGGAGTTTATGAATATAGAAATTCATAGTGAAGCAAAGAAAACATGTACCAAGTTTGCACTAAAATTACTTGATATAAACGAAAACCAAATTGAAGTTCCAGATGTAAATATGTCGACAATAACACCAATGGCGTCGTCTGATTTTCAAAGAATATGCCGTGACATGTACAATATTGGTAACACTATAGAAATAACACGTGAAGGTAATAATCTTAAGCTTTTCTGTATGGGTGATTTTGCAAATCAGGAAACGGATATAGAATGTACAGAAGAGAGTCCCAAAATATCAGGTGAATATTCACTTCGGTACATGAACATATTTACAAAAGCGTCGAGTATGTGTTCAACTGTACAGATCATGCAAGAAGAGCAAAATAGATTCTTAATCTTAAAATATAACGTTGCAAATCTAGGCGATTTGAAGTTTTATTTGGCGACTAAGGTACCCGAAGTTCTGTAACGAAACCATCTACCGTATTTACAATTTTAGTCATACCAAGTGCATTTTTTAATTTTATTTTTGGGTATTGAGATTCAAGCATTTCTAAATCATAATATAACATATCACTTATTTTAACTTTTTGATCGTGAAAATCACCACGTGGACCTGCATACCTTCGTATTTTATTTAGGAGGTCTCTAACCGGTTTATCATCCGAATCGAGCAATTGTGCAGATACGATTGGTATGTTAAATACAACACCAGATTTACGTTCGGGTGGCCATGTATGTTCCATGTTGTTAGTCAGATACTTATATAATATATCATTGTACCAATATTTGATACGAATAATTGTTTTTGTAACATTTTCAGGGATCGAAGTATTTTTATATTCAACAAAATTCAAGTCCTTATAGAATGTTTCAGTTTCTCCATCCCATTCATCATGTTCCTCTTCCCAAAAATCATCAAGATTAGATGGTGTTTTAGTAGTATCCAAAAAATATTCCATGGAAGTATCCGCAATTTTATAATCTGGTCTGGAATTGATTGATTTTAAAATACCGTGTATCCATATAATAACGTTGGTTAAAAGATTACCGAGCATTCTAATTAATTATTATATGGAGGGTAATTTTTTAAGTAGGTATAATAATAAAATACGGTCTTGGAAAAATTCTATAGACGATGATCCTGAAAATAAGTCTATATATGAATCTGAAATGTCTGATTATATAATTAAATGTATGCCGTATATGAAACAATATACGGATGACTTGAACACACAAGTACGGACCGATAATATTTTTAATTGTAAAGAAACATCTGGATTACAGAGGAAAGATATATTCAACGACTATTTAATAGATGTAGAAAAAGTAAATAATATAGATAGACCTGTAGAAAAGAAGAAGGAAGAGTGTCCTACGTGTCCAGAAAGTAACGTGTTTCATTTTAGCGATACAAGCGATCTCGTGTGTGACGGATGTGGGATGATTTTAGCGACACTTATTAGTGAAGAATTGACGTACCGTGAAGAACAGGAAACGTCTGAAAAAATAGTAAACTATTCATATAAACGTGAAAATCATTTTAATGAATGGTTATCACAATTTCAAGCGCAAGAAACTACAACTATACCACCCGATGTTATAGAGCAGTTACGAAATGAATTAAAAAAAATCAAAATAAAAACACTCGATGAAATTACACATGCACGCATTAGAACACTTCTTAAAAAACTTAAACTTAACAAATATTATGAACACGTTCCCTATATAACAAATATTCTAAGTGGAATAAAACCACCTTCCATGCCACAAGAACTCGAAGAACGTTTGCGTATAATGTTCAAAGATATCCAAAAACCATTCGACGATAATTGTCCATCCGAACGCAAAAACTTTTTAAGTTATTCCTATGTTTTGTATAAGTTTTGTGAACTTTTGAGTGAAGATTCATATCTTAAATATTTTCCTTTACTCAAGTCCAAAGAAAAATTATACCAACAAGACGTTATATGGAAAAAGATATGCAAGGAACTTCGGTGGGAATATATACCAACGATTTAAAATATAGTATTACAATAAAATGTCATCGTGTAATAAATCAAATTCACCAAAACCAAAACCAAAATCGAAAACAAAATCAAAGGCGAGAAAAAATCCACTGCGTCAGGGAGTAAATTTCAATAGTTTGAGTAACTTACTTAAAAACTTTGCTATAAAAAAACGAAACAATCCTGAAATCTTTCAAAACATTAACGATAAGCTTAAAAGATAAGTCTTTAATACAACTTAATGAATAACGATCCATATTACAATTTCTGTTTAGAAGAAATCAAATTCTACACAGAAAAGATAAATGAAATTATAAATGAAGGGCTTAAAGACCCTAAAAAGTATTATGAAGAGTCCAAAAGTGATTGGAAAAAGATTTACCAGATGATACCTGTTATGTACATGATGAATCAGATAGATCATGAAAAAAAATAATTAGTTACTATAAATGTCAGCAGCACTACTTGTTTTATTAGCATGTTGTTCGAGTTCAGCGGGTGCCGGTGCATTTTTTGGTGGATTTATACCAGGGACATCTAGTTACGCAGTAAAAAATTTGAAAAAGTTGTCACAGAACGTTATAACTGGTAATGCTAAACCAGTAGACTGTGAGAAATTGTATAATTATATGAAAGAAATTGAAAAGGGAAAAATTAATATAGAAAATGGTTCTGATATATTTTCAGAACAGGAAAATCACGTGATTAATTCCATTCATATATTAGGAAAAGGTGGTAAACCAGGAAAAATATGTGATAAATCTATAATAGATTCGAAGATTTCATTATTTAAAAGTATTCAAACAGCATCAGAAGGTGATGAAAACATACCGGATTTTTGTAACGAATTTAAGGACTTATCTTCTGATAAGTCAGACGAACCTATACTTTATTGGGATGTTTCTAAAGGTGGGTTTGTGTCACTTAAGGATTATATTAAAAATGCATTTGATGGTAAATATGGAGCCGAATTAGAAGATCCTGTCGAGGCTAAATGTAAAGCAGTTGATATTAATATTAATGATGTAGAGTAACATACCTAACCTCCAATTCGGTATTTAATGTAGGTGGAAAATTGATCAGGTACGCTTCCGGTAGACCGGTAAGTTTGAGGTAATTTTGTGCTTGTGTGACCATACCATCATTCATAGTTTTAACTGATTTGAGTTCGAGTACAGTTTTTTTATTTAAAATTATATCGGCGCGAAGGTTTCCTATAGTATGCCCTTCAAATACTATAGGAACTATTCTTTCCGTTTCGTAGGGTATTCCGTGTTTGCGTAAAACGACTTCCATTGCGTTGTGATATACACGCTCACTATAACCGGGGCCAAGTATCTTGTATACAAAGTCGACATATTCGCGTATCATTTACATATCTTCGTGTATTGTTTCTAAACCCCTTTTTTTACTCTTTTTCTCCTTTTTATTTTCATTTTCATTTTCATTTTCATAATCTCTTATAAGATCTGTATATTGATTATTATATTCTATAAGAGTTTTAGACATTTTCATCATAATTTTATTCATTTTATCAAAATGTCCTATTTCCATGGATATAGATATATGTTCTTGATACTTTTGGGAAATATCTTCTATGGCATCCATGATTTCGTTAGAAAAGTGTATACCCTCCTGTATATATTTTTTAACACTTTCCTTCATATTATAATATGATACTACTATTTTTAAATAAAAAAATCAAAAAAAATTATTTTTAAAAATAATGAACATTCTCCTTGAGGGACTTTGTATAAAATAAAAAAAAGTTTTTTTCTGAAAATATATAAAATGTGGATGCTTTTATGTAGACCCATTATCATACCAACAAATGTTCCCGAACAAACCATGATTAGTACCGATAAGTGTCGAATCGTAATCGTGTCGCCTACGAATGATCCAAGTAGATATGTTGTTGACATGCCAGATGAAACACCCGAAATTCTTATAAAACCAGATAAGGATTAAAAAGTAAATATATACAAATGCCGTCAACACCTTTTGTGAACAGTAGTATTCGTTCAACTATACCTAATCCATGTGAAGGTCTTCATCAAATACTCATTAAGGTTATATACGAAAACGAACGTGGTCGAGGTCCGGTACAAAGTATAGAGGCGTACGCGTCTCCTATATTTTCTTTTAATTACAACGCAACGTACCTTAACCGTAACGATACATTACCAACACCAGAGGATGGTACTATTCGACCAATATCCATGTTTAACTATAACACAGGTGGTTGGAACTCAAATGAACGTGTTCACATTGATAAGGATCATATTTTTAGAAACGATACTGTATGGTCACCAACAGTATATTACCCACGATTAAGAGATTTTTTAATGCATATACGTGAAATATATAATTACGACGGGGAAATAACGGGAACAGATTGGTTATGTCGACCACCACTTAACCCTGAACCCGTATATGATAGAGAAATAACACTACGACGTGTTTCGAGAACCGTCATGGAACTTATCGATAAAAATTCGGCAAATATACCGGAAGGTGATTATTTACAACTATGCGACGAACTTAAAAGGATAAGGGATTTATAATATAGTGTAATGTCCGCTCTTAATACTCTTAAGAAATATCTAAAAGATAGAGGACAGGAAATAAACAATGAGTGGTATGTAAAAATTGAAACTAGAAAATCAGGTAAATCTGCAGGTGCGACTGATAATTATTACTTTTCACCGGAAGGTAAACGGTTTCGATCTATGATCGAAGTATATAGATTTTTAACTACGGGTGACAAGTTTGAACGCGATGAGAAGACAAAGTGTTTGAAAATTGATAAAGAAAATACCGATGAAATAATGGATGATTTATGTGAACTTGTAAATGATATGTACATAAATGATAACATTAAAAACTTACACGATACGGAATCGGGTATGTTTAAAAAAGTAAAAAAAGATTGTTCTAATTTTATTGATGGTAAATTACAAAAAACTAGAATACAAATTCTAAGTAAAAAATATAGAGTTACCTTTCCAAAAGATACACCCGAAGAGAATATGGCACACTACTCAAAAGCCAATGCAGCTAATTTGGTAAAAACGTTTTTTAGAACTACACCTACGTGTTTAGGATGTGGTGCAAAAAAATGTATTTTAACACACGCACATACGATCAAATCTAGACCAGAAATTTTAAAAATGGCTATATCAAATTCACGTACAGATGACGGGTACCATTCCGATACAATTCTCAGAAATTTTATAGAATTGCATAAACAGTACCCCGTTGCAACACTTTGTTGGACGTGTCATCACATTCTTGGTTAAGTACATATTCGATATACTCTTTGAAAAACATTTGGTTTGTTCTATTAAAGAAAAGAAACATAACTTAGGTATAATGACTACCTATAACCAAGCCCAGTGTAATTTCAAGTTTAAGATTGCCGCGATAGAAAAAGTTGTCGACGGTGATACCGTGGACGTACTCATTGATTTGGGATTTGACGTCATGACGCGCCAACGCGTACGACTTCTCGGTATCGATACCCCAGAATCGCGAACGTCGGATCAAGTCGAAAAGGTCTACGGTAAACTCGCGAAGAAAAACCTCGCGGAATGGTGCATGAAAGCGGTTGCATCTGAAAAGGACGATATTGAGATCGAATTAAGATGCCCGGAAATGGATAGTCGTGGTAAGTTCGGACGCGTTCTCGGTGAAATCTGGGTTTCGGAAGACGGGAACTGGACGAATGTGAACAGGTGGATGTGTGAAAACGGACACGCCGTTCCTTACCACGGTCAAAACAAGGACGACGTTCAGGCACAACATATGGCAAACAGAAAAATGTTAGCCGAAAAAGGTATTATTACCGAACACGTTTAAATTTACTAAATAAACTTTTTTTACCTTGAGATTTTCGAAGATTTATACCGTTACCACACCCTCTACCTAAAAAACGGAGTTGTTGTTTTCGAAATTCTTTATTAACATTTTCTTTGATTTCATTCATTGTTTTTTTACCCAACTGATTTACAAACTGCATTTTATTGAGACCATCGCATATTTTGTTTTTCGTATTTATATAATTTATTAAATTTTTTCGATTTTTAGCTGTATTGTTATTTACCATTTATTTAATACAATATTTATTTATCTTTTAAATGTTGTGGACCTGTATATGTATACTTATGTACCCATAAGTTGCATATCCATTTTTCACCAGATTGAACTGGTGCACCCCCATGTATAGCTTGTTTTGTCATACATTCATAGTTATTTAAAGTATTAAAAAACAAAGCATCCCCCTTTTTTAAACGGTATGATTTTTTTATAATTGGAAATACAGTTTCACCACCTTCATACTCGTCATTCAAGGCAATTATGAATGTATACATACGTCTATTCTTTTCATTTGGAAACGCGTCTTGGTGTGGTCTGTAGAAACCCCCTGGTTTATATCTAAGAACCTGTAAATCTTCAAAGTTTTCTAAAGGTCTGTCTGTCATAGACTGACATTTACGCACGAGTTTATCAACAACTGGATCTTTTGAAGGTAATAACCATGCAGTTTCACTTTTACGTTCTGAAGTATCTAATTTAAAATTACCTACAGTCGACGGTTTTAACTTAGACTCTGCAATTTTCATAATATGTTCACATTCATCATCTGTTAATACATTTTTCAATACCCTAGGTTTTTCGTATATAGGTATGAAAAACCATATAATGAGTAAAAGTGCAATTACAAAAAGTACCCTGTTCATTATTAGTATACATCAAGAAGATTTTTTTTCAATAAATATTGAGGTGGACATAACAATAAATTTACTAGTATATCCGTATACCTTCCAAATATAGTATCGTAATGAATAATAAATGCAATAAACCAACAGTAAAGAGAAACAATATAGTGTAATTTACGCATACTAGATGTACTTTTAATTACACTTATAAGGAGATTTATATCCATATATTTTTTATCGTGAACACTTGATTTATAAACAATAACCATGGATAAAAAATTAAATATAAATTCCATATAATCTAAGTACCCCTTTAATAAATATCCTAAAAATAACAAGTCCACGTGTTTCGATATATAAACGAGTTTATATGTAAATTCATTTTTATGTAAATGATAAAACATACTCGTTACACTACCAAAATTATTTAGAATCATTAATGGAAAAAGTGATGTAATTGCAGAAACAATTTCTATTTTCATTTATGATACGACGCGTCTATTCTTAAAGTGCTCGTAAAAATATATAATATGGTACAGAACAATTATACCTATTTCGTATATTCATTATCACTTTATTTGAATAGTCCGCTAAACCGTGAACGGTATGCATAACATTTTTTGTTTTAGTAGTATCTAACATCCATTGTCGAAGTAAATCGCCGCACGTATCAGAAAACATTTCATAAATATTGCGTATATCGGTAATTTTACATTTATGTTTATCGCGTTTCTGAAGTTCCTTTTTAAAATCTTCGTCAGTTATTTCATTCGTTAAATAGTCTACACGTAAATATAAATTATCATCGTCATGAATATCACCGTATTTATATATAAGATCTCTATCTATAATAGACAGTTTTACACTTAAATTAAGTATGTTTTCATTTGCACCATTACTTGAAAGTTCTTCATACGTTGGTTTTCCACCACATGGAATGTCACCGTGTTCCCTTGACCTCTTTTTAAATTCAAAATAGTGTGGATTATGTACACGCCCAGTTTCAATGCGCCCGGAACGCCAATCGAATGCTGTATGACAATCTGTACACCACATTTGTGCACAACCATCTATTTTGTATATCATTGTACCACATTTTGGACACGGTTTCGTATCCTTGTTAATGAGTTTCATCGTTTTTACGAGTTTTTCGTCACAAACATGACCATCTACAATTTCTTCCCCACATTTATCACAAAAAGTTTTAGAACATAGACCACAAACCCATTCCATGTCTAAAAATCCTCTACAGCTTTCGGATGGACACTTGCGTGTAAATCGTTCTAGATTAGTCTCGGTAATGTTTACTTCAAGGGTATTTACTTCGCGTACGATATTCTGTATATCATGTCTTATTTTTGCCATCGATTCATCGTATTGTTCAGTTGAATGTGATTTTATTTCAGCTTCGTTTCTCATGGACCGTATCATATAAAACGAATCTAAAAGTGAATAGTAGTCTTGTCTAAGTTTTTCCATTTTTATTTTGTATTCGGCATGTGGCTGTGTTTCGGGCATACGTGCCATTTCGCGTTCGTATAAAACTTGTTCGCGATGTTTTTTATATTCTACGTTACGGAATCGTTTTGTACAAAACGAATCAACAAATTCTCTAGAAAATTCATTTTTACATTTCATACAATGTGGATCTTCTATAATTGACAATAAATACGTTTGATTACACGTCTTGCATGATTCATAGTTACAAAAGGGACATGTCACTTTTTTGTGATTTGTTTTATTATACGTATCACAACAAACTGTACATTTATCCATACCTAATATAAATACACTTTTTTTCTTTAATTATTTTATATCTTCAGTGGTCCATAGTAATTTAATAGAATTGCAGTCATAACAGCTAGTACATTGAAAGATACATCATAAGTGGGTGTGACTGACTTTTCGGACCATCGTACTGTAAAAAATACCGAAATAAAAACACCAATTGTTCTCAAAATCGCTTCAAAATGTGGGTTCATTTATTATTTACGCATATATTTTTCACGAACCCAATCGCGATCCTTTTTAAAAATTTTAGAAAGTTTTGGGTCTTTACGTTTAAATAAAATCATGAGCACGTTGAGTCTTCTGAATAAACCGAGTGGTGGTTCACCTGCGCGTATAACTTTGGCAAGTGCTCTATGTCTCGTAAGAATAGGTTTATCTTTGACATCTACGTACCCGTGTTTTGAAAGGTATCCCGTGTTACTTATTGGAATTTTAACAATCGTTTTCATTTATTTAAACTTAGGATTTTTTTCGAGTTTACCTTCGTGAAATACAACCGGGTTATAAAGTGTTCCATCGGCATAGTATACCTTAGTATACCACGACTTTGAATTTGCGTCCCAAACTTCTCGTCTTTTTAACCCGCACTTATACTTTACTCGGTTCTCCATATCTTCTCTACTTCCAGTAACTTTACCCGTCTTGTTACCTTTGACAACGGTTTTTACATCTTTCATACCTTTAATAAAAGAGATATATCGAATAAGTCCAGTGTACATCTTTTATTAATGATTTGTGTTTATTTTTTTATATTATTTATTTTTTAATGCCGCTGCTGATAAAAAGTATACACAACATAAAGAAAGTATACACGACGACGAATACGAAGATATAGGTAAAAATGCAAAAAATAAAGCGCTACCCAAACTACCCTGTCCTGAGTCCATTTTTTCCACTCCTGTTGCTTCTGTGTATATTTGTGTTGTTTCCACTCCTGTTGCCTCTTTTTCTGGTAGACTCACTTTTTTTGGTGGACCAAGACTCTGTATCACTTTTTTTGGTGGACCACCTGTTGCAAGTCCGAGAACCATTTACATTAATATAATTTTTTTATTTCTGGTACTTCGTTTGTTTATTTAATTGCGCAATTCGGGTCTTGACTGCCATTTCGGATATACCTTCGTTAATATTCTTTTTGAGTCTATTCACGTTTTTAGCCGCACGACCTTTCATGGTATTGTTAACGAGTTTCTTAAGGTTAGCCTTTGTGTTTTTCTTTTGTTGGTTTTTTTCTTTTGATTTGATGTTTCTTTCTATATTTCCTTTAATTCTTTCAAACGCCCGATTTGCTTCCATCCCCTGACTTCCAGAAAATATACCCTTTTTCCATTGTGTAAGATTTGCTCTATTTATGTATTCCTTACGGTCCGCTTTTGACATATTTGGGTATGTTTTAGATATGTATTCAGCGAGTTGTTTTTTAACTTCCTGGCGTTTCTTTCTGTTTGCAGCTTCGTTATAATTACCATTTAGTTTTTCGGACTCGATGGTTTTTTCTATACTCGGTGCAATATTCTTTATTTGAACACTGTAGTTTTTGAGTTGATTGAGTAGTTTATTTTTAACTTTTTGATTCATTTGTGTTGATTTAAGTTTCTTAGTCAAAGATGCACGCATTTGTTGATTTTGTGCAGCTTTCTTTTTGTTTTCCGCCTCTTTTTTCTTCTTTTCTTCCTCTTCCTTTTTCTTTTTTGCAAGTGCTTCCGCCTTTTTCTTTTCGATCATTTCTTCTTTTGCCTTTCGGTTTGCTTCTTCTTTTTCTCTCGCTTTTCTTTCCTGTTCCTCTTTTGCTTTCCTCTGCTTTGCAAGTTCCTGTGCTTTCGAAATAGCATTTTTCTTTACGGTATTAAATGTTTCTCCCTTTTCAAATCTTTTAAGAAATTCAGTCTTGTTTGTATCTGTTAGGTTTTTAGAGTTATTCAAAATTTTACTTAACAATTTTTGCTTCTTTTCGCGTTCTTTCGCCTTTCGGTTTGCCTCTTCTTTCGCCTTTCGGTTTGCTTCCTCTTTTTCTCTCGCTTTTCTTTCCTGTTCCTCTTTCGCTTTTCTCTGTTTTGCAAGTTCCTGTGCTTTCGAAATAGCATTCGATTTTATAGTGTTAAAGTTTCCACCATTTTCAAATCTTTTAAGAAAAGTTACTTTATTTACATTTGTTAAGTTTTTAGAGTTATTCAAGATCTTACTCAATAATTTCTGTTGTTTTTCGCGCTCTTTTGCTTTTCTCTCTTCTTCTTTTTTAGCCTTCCTGTTCGCTTCCTCTTTCGCTTTACGATTTGCTTCTTCTTTTTCTCTAGCTTTTCTCTCTTCTTCTTCTCTGTTTTTTCTCGCTTTGGTGAGTTCTTTTGCTTTTGAAATAGCATTTGATTTTACAGTGTTAAAGTTTCCACCATTTTCAAATCTTTTAAGAAAAGCTACTTTATCTGCATTTGTCATATTTTTAGAGTTATTCAAGATCTTGCTCAATAACTTTTGTTGTTTTTCACGTAATTCTCTCGCTTTTCTCTCTTCCTCTTTTTTCTTCTTTTCTTCATTCGCTAAACGTTGTTCTTCTCGTTCTTTAGCTATACGATTCGCTTCTTCTTTTTCACGTTCAAGTCTATTTTGTTCTTCCTTGTTCTTTCTCACTTTGGCAAGTTCTTTTGCTTTTGAAATAGCGTTTGCTTTTATCGTGTTGACATTTTCACCATTTTCAAATCTATTTAAGAATTCCTGTCTGTTTTCATTCGTGAAATTTTTGGAATTTCTTAATATTTTAGTTAATCGAGCTCTTTTTACTTCTCGTTCTTTTTCTCTCTTTATTCTATTCGCCTCCTCTTTCGCCTTTCTTTCCTCTTCTTCTTTCGCCTTTCTTTGTTCTTCTTCGTATTCTTCCCTCGCTAATCGATTCGCTTCTTCTTTATTCTTCCGCGCTTTGGCAAGATTTTGTGCTTTTGAAATAGCGTTTGATTTTATAGTATCAAAGTTTCCACCGTTATTAAACTGTCTCATATACATATTCTTATTCGCATTTGTAAAATTCTTGGAATTTTCTAATATTTTAAGAAGGTTTTTCTTTTGTTGTGCTCTTTCTTTTGCTATACGATTTTCTTCTTCCTTTTTCAACCTGTTTTCTTCTTCTTTTTCTCTCGCTAATCGATTCGCTTCTTCTTTATTCTTCCGCGCTTTGGCAAGTTCTTGTGCTTTTGAAATAGCGTTTGATTTTACCGTATTAAAGTTACCACCATTATTAAATTGTTTTATAAACATATTCTTGTTTGCATTTGTAAAATTCTTGGAATTGTTCAAAATCTTGAGTAACATTTGTTTTTGTTTATCTCTTACGATTCTTTTCTCTTCTTCTTTTTTTCGAAGTCTATTTTGTTTTAAAATCTGTGCTCTTTTAATAACATTCGCTTTTATAATATTAAAGTTCTCACCATTATTGAATCTTTGTCGAAACGCGAGTATATCCGTATTATTTAAATCTCTAGAATTTCCCATAATTTTATTTAAAAGACGTTTCTGTTCATTTCTTATTCGTTTCTTTTCCTCTTCTTCACGCATTTCCTGTTCTTTTCTCTGATATTCCTTTTTAAGATTACTCGCTCTTTTGATAACATTTTCTTTTAAAGTATTAAAATTTTCACCGCTATTGAACCTTTGTCTAAATACATTCTTTTCTGCGTTATTGAGATATTTAGAATTACTCATAATTTTGTTCAAAAGTTTTTTCATCTGTCTTTTTTGTTCTTCTTTATATTCAGCTTCAGCTATAATTTGTTTTTCGAGTTCTCTATTTTTACGTTTCTTTGCGAGGTTACGAGCTGCCTGAATAGCATTACCCTTTAATGTATTGAAATTGTTACCTGCCTCGAGACGTTTCATGAACATACGCTTATCATCGTTCGTAAAGTTTTTCGAATTGTTAAGAATCTTTTGTAATAACTTTCTTTGATCCGCATTTCTAAGTGTTATTTCACCTTCTTTGCGTGCATTATTTATTTTTTTAAATTCATCTTCTATATTTTTACGCACTTTATTAAAATCTTTACTTTTTTCAAAATTTCTTAAAAATTTAGCTTTCATTGAATTGTTCAGATTTTTAGAACTGTTCAATAAAACACTCAATTCTCTGAGTTTTAAATCGTAATTTTTACGTTCATTTTCTTTCTTATTGATTACACCTAGAATTTCCTTTTTCAAGTTGGATATATCTTCACCCGCATTTAATCTATTTATGTATATACCTTTATTATTTACATTTTTGTTTTCCAAAAACGTTCTAAGATTTAATTTAAGGTTTTCGAGTTTAATTTTCTTAATATTCCTATTTTTTTGAATTGCTAAAGTCTTTGCATTATTTAGTTTTCCATTCGAGTTAAATTTACTCAAAATTTCATTTTTGTTTGTGTTCGTTAGGTTTGTAAGTTCAGCTAAAATTTTTTGTAACTCGTTCCTATTCTGTTCTATTTTTATCTTTTGATTTTGGAGACGCTGTTCATTTGTTATTTTTGTAGATATTATACCATTAATGTATGTTTTTACGTTATTAAATTTTGTACCTCGTTTTACTCTATTAAACGCGTTCGTTTTTTGTGCGTTATTTATATATTTACTTACATTTTCACGGTTAAGGTACGAGCGTAAAAGAATTTCATTTTCTTGTATTTCTCTATTACGATTTTCAATAGCTTTTGGACCTTCAATTGGACCACGCGCGGGTCCTTGAATGGGTCCCGTGGTGGTATCATTTGGTTTATTATTTTTATACATACCCAAACCCCTGTTATTCCTTTTAAAAACATAATCGGGCATTGGTTTGATTTTATTCGTTTTTATAAAACTTTTATTAAGAAATGCAGGTCTTTTTTGTTTAGGTGCGGTGAACTCTCTTATAGGTGTTGATAATTTCGTATTTATGAGTGTTCCTTTATTTTGTTTGTTTAAAAATCGAGGCCTGTTATTTTTTTTAAAACTGACTCTATTCGGACCATTATTCACGTTTCTCCTTAATCCGTTGTTCACGTTTCCACTTAAACTATTGTTTACGTTTCCACCTAAACCATTGTTCACGTTTCTCCTTAATCCGTTGTTCACGTTTCCACTTAAACTATTGTTTACGTTTCCACCTAAACCATTGTTCACGTTTCTCCTTAATCCGTTGTTCACGTTTCCACCTAAACCATTGTTCATGTTTCTCCTTAATCCGTTTTTCACGTTTCCACCTAAACCGTTGTTTGTATTAAAGTTTGAATTTACACGATTCACATTTTCGTTAACTCGGTTCAAGTTATTAAATGCATTTTTCTGAATTTCCTTTTTCTGTACGGACCGTAACTTAATAGGTTCATGTACTTTCATAGAATGAAGACGACGACCAATTATATCGGTAAGTTGTCGTTTTGTCAACTTTTTATCCGCGTATCGAACAACACCAACTTTCTTAGCTATTCTACGCAATTCTTCAACTTTCGTCGTTGATCTGAAAAGAGTATCAAAATCTTTTCGTGTTAACGGTGATTTCCCATCCGTTAAATATGAACCATCTTTACTAAGAATTAAAGGGGGTAAAGGTAACTTACCACCCTGGATAGACGCATATACATCGCATATTTGTTGTTTAGACAATGTAATATCCGCGCCTGTATTCTGTTTGATGAGTGTTTTAAGATTGCTAATATCTAGTCCTGGATCACACGCATCCATATTGATATAACCCAACAAAAAAGTTATAGCGATATGCCTTTCGTGTATAATTGGAGTTTGTCTTCATATGACATGTTAAAATTAAAAACATCAACCTGACCTATATCTATATCAATAATTTTACTGTTTTCTATACTGTTATTTTTTCTATTATTCAAAGTTGACGCTATAAGTGCTTCGGCAAATTGTTTTGGGTTTTTTATCTCTTCTATAAACTGTGATTCCATTTTCATACGTACACACAATATATCATGCGGCTTTTTGTCGAGAAAAGGTGCTGTTGGTAACATTTCTAACGTACCACCATCTATATAAACCAAACCATTATATCTGTACGATGAAAATATAAATGGTATAGCTATACTCATACACAAAGCATCTATAACTTTCATGTCTGGGTGGGAAAATTTTGAAAAGTATTCAGTTTTTGACGAATTTAAACAGAATGCCGAAACGTATAACGTTTTATCTATTTCTGAAAATGTAGGATCCGAACCCAAAATATCAACAAGTTTTTGTCGTACCGGTTTTAAATCAACTAAACCATATGAATTTAAAAAACATTTCAAATTCAGTTTTACCAATTTGTTTGGTTCTAATTCGAGAAGTTTGTTTAGTGTGTGTTCTACAGAAAATCCCATCGCTAAAAATGTACATATAATTGCACCCGCGGAGGCACCTGAATACCCTTTTACATTTTGTAGTTTATGTTCTATTGTTTTAAGATACCCTAGCATGGTAAATATACCCATAGCACCGGGTCCAATGACAAGATACTCATATGGCATCTCACTTAATAGAACTGAGGAAATTGCTTTCGCAAAAGAGCGAACACGACTGCGAAGACGACCGCGTGTGTCAATGCCGCTGGAACACTGGTTTGACCAGAGGTGAAAACACCCTTGGACCCTGGTGGAAGAGTCAAGAGCATACCCGGACTGAGTGCGAGGAAGAGCGATGTGGTAACGAGAAGATCCGTCTTGGTAAGGACGAGACCCATCGCTTTGGCAACGAGGGAGAACGTAAGGAAGAATACGAGAGCGTGAAACATGACGGCTGTTCTGCCGGTAAGACCATCTCTGAACGCAATTTTGGAACCATCTGTTCTGAGAAGAATACCTGGACTGAGCGCTAAAAAAAGAGAGGCTGGGATGGCGACTTTTTGAGACGTGATATCTGGGAGCATGTTTGTATATATATTCATTACATAATAATCTAACTTCCGTATTTGGAATTATAAAAGCAAAACTCTACAAAATCGTTATAATCTGCAAAATTTAAAATAAGATGTGACATGGCTGAATCGTACAGGTACTGTTGTAGTATCCCCCACATATATCGGAGATCGTCCTGGTGTTGTAATTCCCAGTCGTTTATATGTAAAGGTTCATCAATGTGAATTTCTTCATCATGATCACTGTTATAAGCATCATTTCCGTGTGTAGCTTCATATACGTATTGACTCCAAACCATTATTCTTGTTTCTTTTCTTTCAAACCAGTGAGTGCGAGTGAAGTAGATTCTTTTACTGGTAAGTTATCGAGTATAACCTTTAAGGCACTTTCAGCCTGGTTTTCGTTTCCTTCAAAAAAAGCAGTGAGACCCTCCTTGACTGAGGTTTTGTTTAACCCTGTTTTTCTAGAACTTTTCCTGACAGAAATCTTACCTTTCTTAAGGTTAATAACATCGAGACCATTATCGGTCATAAGTTTCTTAACTTGTAACTTGAGTGATTTTTCGGCCTGTACTAAGACCTTAATATCTTCACGGGCTTCTGTAATTTGCTTGTTTAATTCAACCAACTTAGAGACGCTGTTCGAGAGTTCATCTGTAGGTGTAACCTGAGACATTTATATATAATCTATACCTGTATTCTTTAAATAATTATTTAGCACAATGGTCTACGCATGGTATCAGCGGCAATGGTAGAGTTGTTCCATACGAATGGTTCTTTTGGGTTTGGTGGATCGGCGCGGATTTGTTGGTTCGCGTTTCTAAGAGCGCCACTGACCGTTTCTGGGAAACCAATTTGGGCTCGTGGTTCAAGGAAGTTTTGTCCCGAAAGTATATCTTCTGGGGCAAATTCACCAAAGTCTTCCTGGGAAGCGACTTCGCGTGGGAGGAGGGAAGACGCGAGACCGGTACCCGCCTTCATTTCACATCCGACACCAGGTTCGGATGGTCCGACTGCACCGTGACCAGATGGCCCGGTCATGCCGTATTCATATGGCGCGTACATGCGTTCTTCGACGGAATAAGTGGATTTTTTGTTATTTACGAACATAAGGTAGATTACTACCGCAATCGCGAGAGCAATCAAGACCTGTCTTGGCGAGACTTTGTTCATCTTCATCTTCATCTTTATATACTATCAACAATTTTTTTTATTCTGTCTCATCTTGGATAATGTACTGGTCTGGATATGTTTCTTCCTCGGGCTCGGGCTCGGGTTCCGGTTCGGGGATTTTTTCTTCTTCGTGAATTTTTACCTGAACAATATTCCATGATGGACCAAAAGCTTTTTTTGCAAACCATAGTCCTGAGAATTCTAGAATAATTGTACACACTGCACCTGGTGTTATTGTGTTAAACTCAACAAGTTCTTTCGCATTATCAAAGACACGTGTCGCAGAAATTCTATCTGCTGGAAGTGTTTCACCCCTGGTGTACGCACCAGTAATAGTCTTTTCAGTGAGTTCTTTACCGAACCAAGATTTACTATTTTCCATAGCTGATTGAAGATTTGTGACATGTACAGATTCAACTTTCGCCTGATTATCGTCACCCAATATTTCGAAAGAAATTTCACCTGTTTCATCGTCTACGTCGACAACTTTTACCCCGTTTAACTGGGTAAAATGACGTTTCTTATCATCATTTAATGCTTTCGTGTGGTATAAACCATCTTCGCCTTTAGAGAGAGTATCGTAAATCATTTGTATATTGCATTGGTTTCAATTCTTTAACCCAATAAAAGGTATCATAGCAGATTTTTCGAGTATCGGCTTGGGTACCCATTTATCTCTAACAGGTTTAAAACCATAGAGGGTTTCTTCCATCTTTATTTTCTTTGGTAACTCCACTGGGTATGTTGGTCTGAAATTATATTCATTTTTTATATATGAACGAGAGGTATCGGGTTTCCATAGGAGTGAATTTGTATTGAATCGACTTGTGCCATGTGTTCGTGTAAACCCTTCTATATTTATATTATTTATAGACGAATCTAAACCATAAACGATTTGTTTTGATAATTTTTCTTTCGATGGTTGTGTTGTATAACTGACATATTTCGATGGATTTATACGCTTTGCTCGTTGCATATTTATATATTTGGCAGGTACAATTTTCTTAGCTGGTGTTCTGGGTGTTTTGTGTACAAGTTTTAATATTTTATCCATGTGTTCAGATGAATTAATTTGCTTTTTGGTTACAATGCGAGCGAGTTTTAACATACGTTGTCTATCCTTTTCTTTTTTTTCTGGGCGAAGGCCGAGTTTATGCATGAGATATATATCGTCTATTAAAAAAGTCTTTCCAGCAACGTATATTCTTTTATTGATAACAGTTTTGTTTGTAGCTATGTTACGATACGTAACACCCTTTTTACGTGTCTCTATGACTTCGTAACCAAACTCGTTTGGACGCATGAACGCGATATCCAATATACCACCTAGATTAAAAGGTTCGATACGTTTTTTAGTTGGAGAATACCAACGCGCTTTTAGATCTAACGCAAATAATTCGACGTCTATAAATACGTTTCTTTTTATAGGTCTGTTATTAGCACCACCTTTAGTTTTCTTAATTAAAGTGTACCGTCTCGTGACATATGGCCCTGTACTTGGAAATCTCAACCCTATAAATTTTCCAATTTTACCCATTTTTGTTTCTACACGCTTGTGTATTCGCGCATTAAACCGTTTCGATATTTCACCAAGTTTGTTCCATAACAAAAGCTTAATCGCTTGAAGTTTACCAAAATACTTTTCATCAGGTTTCATACGTGGTGCAAATTTCGTATCTATATCACTCGTAATAATCTTGTCATCACGGTCCATGTATATATTAAACGCTTCGCCACCACTTATTATAACATCACCCATTGGTTTTAAAAACACCGTAATTTCACTGATTATTTCGTATATGATATCACGTATCACATCAGTAACTATAACATATACCATTTTTTCGAATGATTTATCGGAATGATGACGGTTTATTCTATTTCTAAATTTCTGTAAGTTGTCCTGTTCATAATACTTCTTTAAAACTGGATCATTAAAGAAAAAATTTTTATTCAAAAACCTGTTAATAACCGGTTTCGAATAAAGGTTTTCGTCCATTATTATATTACCTATATAATAATATGGTGTGTGACAATTGTCGATGCTATGCTGACTATGATACACCGTACCCACATAGTGAACAAGTGTGTGGTATACGAAAAAAGGGGTACATTATACCATGTGAATCGGGGTGTTGCGCTGGTGGGTGCCCAGGTCAGGACGAAGGTGTTTTTCCAAGACAACCATACGCGTTTGGTTATCTATATCCAATACGTATAGATAACGTTTTTAAAATGTTATGCATTTTGATTATTATTCTACTTATTTTCAGTACATATATATCATTTCAAAAATAGACTTAAAGATAGACAGCCTAAGTAAGATATAAAATGTCACTTGAAACTGTTCTCGAAGAAATCTCTGCCCTCAGAAACGATATCAAAACGCTCTCTAAACTTGTTAGAAAAGTCAAGGCTAAACAAGACGACCCAAACGGTGAAAAGGCTGCTAAGCGCGCTGAAAATAACGGATTTAACCGCAAACAAGTCATTTCCGAAAAACTCCGTGCTTTTCTCGAGTTACCAGAAGGTGAACTCGTTTCAAGAAGTACGGTGACGCGTGCAATTAACAAATACGTCAACGATAAAGGCTTGAAGCACCCGGATAACGGACGCGTACTCGTTCTCGACGACAAGTTGCGTGATTTGCTCGAGCCGCCGGCTGATACCCAAGTTACTTTTTTGAACTTGCAAAAGTACTTGTCTCCACATTACAGTAAACCAGAAGAAAAGGCTTAAAAATAAATATACAATATAATTAAAACATGTTAATCGATCGAAATTCGGTCGAATCCCTTGTTGGTACAAAAATAACAAAATTAGATTTGTACCAAAAAGCATTTAGGCATAAGTCTGCACTCAAAGAAGATGATTCCTTAGACGGTTCTTTTGAAACACTCGAATTTATTGGTGATTCTGTATTAGGTTTTGTCATTACAAAGTTTTTATTTGATAGATATGAAAATAGACAAGAAGGGTTTCTTACAAAAGCGCGTACAAAGCTCGTTAGAGGTGAAACACTTGCCGGTATTGCGACAAAACTCGGATTATATAACTGGGTTCAAATGGACGAAAAGGGTATGCGTAATGAATGGAATAAAAATCCAAAAATTTTAGAGGATGTTTTTGAAGCTTTAGTTGGTGCCATATACATGGATCTTGGTTTATTACACGCCAAACAGTTCATATTAAACATATATACAAATCAGGATTATGTTAATATGAATTCAATCATGGTTGATGACAATTTCAAGGATCATCTCATGCGCTATTGTCAGACAAATAACCTTTCATTACCAGAATACCGTGTTATAAATCATGAAAATGGTATATTCTATATAGATGCTATGGTTGATAATGTATTTTTAGGGCGTGGTCACGCTAAAAATAAAAAACAAGCTGAACAAAATGCGGCTAAACGATTCTTCTATCCACCTCCTCCTCCACCAGGTCCTCCACCTACAAAACCATACTTAAACAATAGACCCTTCTAATGTTTATACTAATGAGAAAATATTTATATTTTGCAAGTGGATTTGTAAGTACACTTTTCCTAATAAAAATGTTATTTATGAAACGCCCGCCACCGGACGATTATTCTGATTTACCACCACTCGAAGACCCCGATGACTCGTCATCCGAAGAGTTCATTATTGTAAAAAGAACACTTACATCCAGAGGTAACACATATGATAAAAAAGAAACAATTTCAAGACCGAAGTTATCTCACATGAAAAAAGATGAACTCATTAACGAGTGTGTACGACGTAACATTGCGTGTATAGGAACAGTACGTGTATTACGCGAACGTTTACGCAAAGCACGCGAAGAGGAAGAGGAAGAAGCTTAAAAGTATTGCGTATTATTTATGTAACATGCACCCAAATGTACAAAAGTGGTTAGATTTTGAATATGCACCACAGAAATCACAAGAATGGTTAGATCTTCGAATGGGCATGCTCACAGCATCGGATGCAGCATCCGCAATTGGTGTAAACAAATATGAAACACCGCACCAACTTTTATTGAGAAAGTGTGGTAAAGGTCCAAAATTTGAAGGTAACGAAGCAACGCGACACGGTGAAAAATATGAAGATGAAGCACGTATTTTATATGAACAGCGTCACGGAGAAGTAGTACATGAACTTGGTTTGTGTCCACACCCAAAATATTCGTTCCTTGGTGGGAGTCCGGATGGTGTTTCCGAATCAGGTAAGTTAGTAGAAATAAAATGCCCCATGATGCGCGAAATCAAACCAGAAGTACCGGAACACTATATGCCACAACTCCAATTGTGTATGGAAATTCTCGAACTCGAAGAGGCTGACTTTATCCAGTATAAACCAGCTGATTTTAACTGGCCTAAACCCGAGGAATTTGTTGTCGTGAACGTAAAACGTGACCGTGAGTGGTTTGCAAAATACTTACCCGTTATGGAAGATTTTTGGCAAAAGGTTCTGTATCATAGGGAATATGGTATAGAGGAACCAGTAAAGAAAACGCGTAAGAAAAAGGAACTTGTTAGACCGGAGTGTACCATATCAACTGACTCAGACGACGATTACGTTGAAGAGGGATAAAGATTTTTGGTATATAATATATAAGTATATGAGCTTGAACCGTGTTGCTCGGGTATCATATATAGTAGGAAAACGAACTATAAAATTACGAACAAATAAATTTCGAACAGCATCCACGAGGTTTATACCATATTGCGTTGATCTCGTAAACTCACACGATTTTAGTACACAACATATTGAATATTATATAGACACCATAGCAAAAGCAGAAGCTATAACACTTGCAGTACAAATTGCAACTATTGTATATAACACTAAAGGTAAAAAAAATTAAAAATTATTTTTTTTATTTTTATACAAAGTCCCTCAAGGAGATTGTTCATTATTTTTAAAAATAAATTTTTTTGTGTTTTTTAAAAAATGTTAAAATATTAATAATTTTACTATATAAAAAAGATATAATTTACTCTATACAAAATAATAATTATTTTATTTTCATAAAATTTTAAAAAAATATTTTTTTTATTTTTATACAAAGTCCCTCAAGGAGATTGTTCATTATTTTTAAAAATAAATTTTTTTGTGTTTTTTTTTAAAAATATAATTTTATTTATAAACCTAAGTAATCTAAATCATATATAAAAAATAGACTAAAAAAATGGAGGAACAATATACACGTGCCATATCATTACTTAATGGTCAATTATACCAACACCAAAAAGAAGGTGTATCATGGTTACTCTCTATGGAAAATTTATCGAAAGGGTCGAAAGGTGGGTTTTTATGTGATGAAATGGGTTTAGGTAAATCAATACAGATTATTTCGACCATACTTGGAAATCAGAAAAAGAATACACTTATTATTGTACCAAAGTCTATAGTCACACAATGGAAGAATGAAATTACGAATTTTGCACCTTCCCTAAACGTGTTTATATACGATGGTCCGGAACGAACACGAAACACTAACGATTTACTCGAATCGGATGTGGTTATTGCACCATACTCACTATTAACAGAAGATACTATGATGTTACACAGAATCAAATGGGGTCGTGTCGTGTTAGACGAAGGTCATGAAATACGTAACCCGAGATCATCTAAATTTAAAGCGGTATGTCAACTCCATGCCGATATACGATGGATTTTGTCGGGTACACCTGTATTCAATTCAATGAAAGATTTCGTCACATTATGTACATTTATTGGTGTTGATCGAAAACTTGTACAAGCCATGACATCTAAAGTCAAAAACCTGTATATACTGAGACGCACAAAAGAGGATATTCCCACACTCGAAATACCCGACTGTAAATTTGAAAATATTGAACTTGAAATGTATCCGGAAGAGCGCGAATTATACAAACACGCTTTTATCGAATCACAAGAAACTATCAAAGATATTTTTAGGTCGGCTATAAATGTACACATGTATAACATGGAAATATTCGAGTGTTTGTTACGAGCACGCCAAACAATGATTTACCCACAAATGTATATCAATGGTATAGCAAAGAAACATGGTGAAATTCCCGAATTTTGGGAAGGTCGTTCCAAAAAAATGGAAACTTTGTTCAAACTGATTTCGGAACACCCCGATGAAAAGACGCTCGTGTTTTGTCAATTTAAACAAGAAATGGATTATATACGCGAAAAATTAACGTGTTCCGTGTTTCGTATAGACGGTTCAGTTTCAAAAGAAGATAGAGAAACGCAACTGAAACTGTTTAATGAAGCACCACAAGATAGTGTTTTTCTTATTCAAGTAAAAGCTGGTGGTCAAGGTTTGAATATTCAGTGCGCAAGTCGCGTCTATTTTACTGCACCGTGTTGGAATCCAGCGACTGAATTACAGGCGATTGGGCGTGCACATAGGTCAGGACAAAAACGAACTGTACATGTAAAGAAGCTAGTATACAAGGATACACCTGGGTACCCTTCGGTCGAACAGGCTATGATTGCTTTACAAGGACACAAATCACTTTTAAGTGCCGAAGTTTTAAATGACCAGAGAATAACAACACAGATACCAACTGGAAACAAAACCAGTGATACTATTTCCATTTCAGCAATTCGAAATATTTTCCGCGCTTAAAGTATATACAAAATGCAAACATTCGGATCAAGAGCTGAAGTGTTCCACGGAACGGCTATGAAAACAACAGGGGGGCTTACAAAATCGGATCTCGCCCAAGATAAGTACGGGAGAATCGTCT